>NBJMC04203__coassemble_1041_pt1 | contig 12283 bp, 7 predicted proteins | sample NBJMC04203__metabat2_high_PE_053 | metagenome-assembled genome bin NBJMC04203 | reverse complement strand
TGATATCGCTGGGAACGCGGTCGGGGTATTCCGAAGAGAAACTGATACCCGGCCGCATCTCCACATAGCGGGTCATGTCATGTGTGGTGATAAGGAAGGAACGCTCCATTTTATAGGCGGACAAATGAATTTGGAGGCTGCTGGGCAGGGAGGCATAAATGCTGAGCAGAAAGGAAAACAACGCCTTGGAGTCAGCGGTTTCAGCGTTGGAAAAATCCGAAGAAGGATCGGTAAACAAAAGCACGGTGGAGTTGTTATAATAGATACCGCGGGCTGCCTGAACGCAGGTGCCGATATAGGTCTGAATGTTGTTGCTCAATGCGTTGCGCAAAGGCGTTAGCTGGTCCTCATAGCGTTCCGTAGCCATTTGATAGGTATACTGCTGGAAAAAGAAAAAGCAGGAGGACAGCGTTATGGTGGTCACAAGCACAAAGATCAACAGGACCTTGAAACGTATGCTGTGAAACGGCCTGCTTTTTCGAAACATCTTCGGCTTCCCTCCCGCTTCGGTGATGAATGGCTCGATGCGGATACCTAGGCTACCGTTATTATAGCACAGATGTATCCAGAATGCCTGGAAACGGGCGACGGGTCAAAACTCTCCCCCTTTCAGGTCAAATTTGTTCGTTCCTTACAAAAATACAAAAAGGTATAATAAACGCAGTACAAAGGTAAAAGACAGTGCGCCCGGACATCCGTAAACAGAGCGGACGCCTGTTGCATTCAACTTACATCAATAGAAGAAATGAGGAACTGTCATGCGGATAACTCAAAAGCAGAAACGCAGGCTCTGTGAGCTGGGTGATTACGCGATCTTCATGCTTCCTGCGCTGGTATTGTTCGTAGCGCTGTGCCTGACGCCGTTTTTTCAGCAGATATGGTATTCCTTTACCAACTGGGATGGCATCAAGTCCTCTTATGATTTCATGGGGATTTCCAACTATGTGAAGGTGTTTAACGACGCGAAATACTGGACCTCCATGTGGTTTACGCTGAAATTTACGTTGTTCGTAACCATTTTCACCAATCTCATCGGCTTTTTCTGGGCCTACGGCCTATCCAAGGATGTTCCGTTTCGCAACTTCATGCGCGCCGGATTTTACATGCCCAAAATTGTGGGCGGCGTGATTCTTGGTTTCGTGTGGCGCTTCATTTTCCAGAACCTCTTTCCCGTGCTGGGCGAGCTGCTGGGGGTGCAATGGTTCTCGCAGACGTGGTTTGCTACAGGCGAGTCCTCTTTTTGGGCGCTGGTTATCGTTATGACTTGGAGCCAGGCGGGTTACATGATGATCATCTATCTGGCGGGTTTGACTTCCATCTCGGACGATTATCTCGAAGCGGCCCGCGTGGACGGTGCGCGTCCCCATCATGTGCTGTTGCGCATTGTGCTGCCGTTGATCATGCCCTCTGTCACCCAGTGCCTGTTTTTGAGCATCGTCAACTGTCTGCGCATGTATGACTTGAACATCTCTCTGACCAACGGCAACCCCTTCCGGATGTCTGAAGCGGTAACCATGAACGTGTATCAGACGGCGTTCAGCTCCAACCAGCTGGGCTATGGTTCTGCCAAGGCGTTCGTGCTGGTGCTCATCATCGCCCTGATCAGCATCTGCCAGGTAGCGATCACGTCTCGCAAGGAGGTAACCCAATAATGAAAATGAAGCTCGGAGCCCGCAGGCGTCTGGGAATTGCGATTCGCGCAGCGGTCCTGCTCGCGTGTCTGTGCGTTGTGTTAGTGCCTTTTTACATCATTGTGACCAATTCCTTCAAACCCTACGCCGATATTGCCCGCGACATTTTCTCTCTGCCAGGTGAAAATTTCACCTTTGACAACTACCTCAGCGCCTGGGATCGACTGAATTTTGGCAACTCGCTGAAGAATACCGCGATCATCACCGTGTTGTCCAACTTTGGCGGCGTGGTTCTGTGCAGCATGACCGGCTACTGGATTACGCGCCATACCAATCGCTTTACCCGTATCTGCTTCTTTGTGTTCATCGCCTTCATGTCCATTCCCTTCCAGGCGCTGATGATCCCCTTCGCACGCCTGACCAAGAACCTGGGACTGAGCAATAGCCTGGTGGGTATCAGCATTTGTTTCTGGGCAATGACAGTTTCGTTGAGCACGTTCATCGTAGCGGGGGCGGTGAAGTCGATTCCCGTGGAAATTGAAAGCGCAGCCCGCATTGATGGTTGCAACGCGCTGACGACCTTCTGGCGCATCGTGTTTCCGCAAATCAAGGGTTCTGTGTTTACCGTAGCCACCATCAATACGCTGTGGTTCTGGAACGATTATCTGATGACGCAGCTGGTCCTGTCCAAAAACTCGCTTCGCACCATTCAGATCTCCATGCAGGCGCTTTTTAACGAGGCTTTCTTCGCCTGGGACGTGGCGCTGGCCGCGCTGACGCTGTCCATACTGCCATTGTTTATCTTCTTTATCATTGCCCAGAAACAGGTGCTGGCGGGCGCGTCTGCCGGAGCGGTAAAGGGCTGATGGTTTCAACAGCGCGCTGAGGCGAGCTGCAGAAATAATAAACACATTACGTTAAGGAGGAAATCACATGAAAAAGCTATTAGCACTGGCTCTGACCCTGGCGCTGCTCCTGTCGTTGTTCTCCGTCGCCAGCGCAGAAAAGGCTCCCGGCTCCGTGAACCTGTCCATCATGCTGGCGTTGGGCCAGTGGACCGACAACTTTGATGAGTTGATTGAGGCCTACAAGGCTGAAAATCCGCAAATCGGCACCATTGAGTATGAGTTTCCTTCCTCCTCGGTATATTGGGATCTGCTCAAATCCAAGCTCGCTTCCGGCGAAGTGCCCGACATCTTCGGCTGCGGCTTTGGCGAGCAGATTGTTCAGTGGAACGACTACCTGGCTGACCTGTCCGATATGGACATCGTTCAGGATCTGACTCCGGACCAGGTGGCCGCCTGCTCTCTGGATGGCAAGACCATTCAGGTGTTCCCCATCTATGTGGAAGGCTGGGGTATTCTCTACAACATGCGCCTGCTCAAAGAAGCTGGCTGGGAAAAGATTCCCGAAACCCGCGACGAGCTGGAGCAGCTGTGCAAGGACCTGGTTGCTGCCGGTATCCAGCCCTTTGAACTGCATTATGCCGAAACCAGCCTTTCCCTGACCAACCATCTTGGTTCCATCTGGGTTACCAACAAGGAAAATCCTCTGGAATACTTCGAGCAGCTCAAGAGCGGCGTGGACATGGACCTGGCGAATGATCCTGATCTCAACGATATGCTGGACTACTACGATCTCGTTTTGCAGTACTGCAACGAGGACTATATCTCCACTGACAAGTGGACCGGCCGCAATAACTTCTTCCTTGAGGAAGCTGCGATGGTAGACGACGAAGGCTCCTGGGAGATTCCCAACATCCTCAACGTCAATCCCGACTTGGCGGATTACGTCGTCCAGGGCCTGGTGCCCATCTCCAACGATGCCGAGAAAAACCGCCTGCAAATCGCCACCATCAATGCCGCCGTCTATAAGGACAGCGAAAACGTCGAAGAAGCCAAGAAGTTCCTCAGCTGGCTGTGCACCAGCGATGTAGCCCAGAAGTGGCACCAGGAAAAGATGGGCAACATCCCCGCCCTCAACACCGTGCCTACGATGGAAACGCTGTCTGTCCTTGGTCAGCAGGTGTTCGATTACATGAAGGCCAACAAGGCTTATGAAACCATGACTCCTTGGACGCCTGATGAGGTTAAGACGCCTCTTGGCGAAGTTTGGAGCCTGTATGTGGGACGCCAGATCGACCGTGAAGAATTCTTCAAGCAGTACCAGCAAATCTGGACGGATTACGCCGCCTCCAAGTAAGCCCCGGAAAACCACCGTCGCCAAAGACGGCGGCAGGAGCAGGAAGTACTCTGGAATCACCTTGTTCTAAAGAAGGAGGCTCTTCCATCCCCTGCACACGAACCTTCTGAGTGGTGCAGAAAGCTGTGCCACTCGGAAGGTTTTTTGTGTTGCTTCAACGATCAATTGAAAATGGGAGTTCAGGTCGATTGCGCCCGATCTGCTTGCTTTTGCGCCTTTGAGTCGCTACATCAATGCAGATTTGAGGCGGGCGGCTCTCTCGCCACACTGGCCGAAAAGAAGCCCGTTTCCCGGCACGCATGCTCGGAAAACGGGCTTTATAGTAATGAACTTCCTGCAAGCAAAGCAGCCATACCGGCTTGGAAGCACGGGCGGCGACGCCCGCGTCCGTTCCGGTCTGATTATGCCGCCGGGCCGGCGGCCATGGGTTAGCTGTGTTTCCTACGGCAGGCCCGCTTGCCCACGAACGCCAGGAGCAGGCCGCCCAGAGAGGCCAGGGACAGCGCCGTCCACAGGCGGGGCGTTCCAGTGTCGCCTGTCTGGGGCGGGGCGGCCTTTTCCAACCTGTTGGTAAAGGCCGCCACAGAGGTGGCCTCTTCGGCAATGCTCCCCTTTTCACCGCTGGCTGTGGTGACATAGCCGTTCTGATTGGATTCCACCTCCGTCACCACATACCGGCTGCCCGCGGGGATGCTCTGAATGGTGACGCTTTCCCCGTCGCCCAGAGCGATTTCTCCCCCGCTGACCAGCATTCCCCTCCGGCTGCCGTCATATGGAAAGCTCTGTGACAGCTCCGTGCCCTGGGCATCGGTGATGGTGATTGCAAATGTAAACTTCCCGGCTTTATCGCCGCTTCCAATCACAGTTTTGGAAATGGTCAGGCTGCCAGCGGAAACAAGCGAGCTCTTGGTGTTGGTAAAGGAGGCATTCGCAATGCCGCCGTCCGGGATGGTGCCCGTCGCCCCGGTGAAGCTGGTGGAATAGCCTTCCATGCCGGCCTCGGCTTCCGTCACTTTGTAGACAGTTCCGGCCGGCAGGCTTTCGGCGGTGACGGTCTGGCCATGGGTCAATGTGAAATCTGCCACGCCGTTTATAAACGTCATTTCTCCGTATTGGCCGCTGATGGCGGCATCGTCAAGGGTGACGGTGAAATGGAACGCTTTGCCGGTGTCGCCCCCGACGCCGGAAACCGTCTTGGAGACGGCGAGCTCGCCCGTTCCTTTGCCTCCGCCCTCGTTCTCCCACACGAGGCCAAAGGGAGAAAAGCCCGCCGGATGCACGGTAAAGACGATATGGTTTTCGGTGACGGTGATCTTCTCGGCCGTGACCGTACAGGTCTGGATGTCGTCTTTCACGTCGCCTACGCCCATTTCCCGGTGAAGGCCCTCAAAATGGAGCAGCGCAAATTGCGTGTTCAGGTCGGTTCCTTCCGGCAAGGGCCAATAGACGACGATATCCTGATTGGCCGCCACCCAGACGTTGCCGTTATTTTTGTCCACGAGATCCAGATATTTGAACTGGTAATGTCGCTCGCCTGTGCCGGGGAAGACGGGGATATTCTCGCTTCCCATTTTCTCCTCGAGGATATCGTCGGTTCGGGCCATGAGCAGCTCGTTGTTGTTATTGCCCTGCGTATCGTCATTTGCTTCGATGATATCGTCAAACAGCAGGGCCACGCCTTCATCCTTCTCTACCGTGACCTGCCGGTTGTTGATCTTATAGATCGTGTCATCTGGGGCGACGACGCCGGGCAGCTCCTGCTCCACGCCGTCCGCACTGCTGGCGACCGCCCCGTACAGCTCCTGCTCCGTCGTGCCGCGGACCTTGAGCATCCCGGTGCCCGCGACGATGGGATACTCCACACCCTTGTACTCCAGCGTGACGTAACCGGCTTCTATCCCAACGCCATAGACCTCCATCGTCAGGTCTTGATAGAGGTATTCCGAGAAGTCTACCTCGTCCACGGAGACGGCCGTATCGCCCGCTTTGAACTGCATCCGCACATAGACCCTGTTTGTCGGGTCCACGGGTTGAAAGCGATAGATATTGTGGGCAGCGTTTGGCACCCCGTCATAGGTAACAATCGTCCATCTGCGGATGTCCGTCCCGTTTTCATATTTCAGGGTGGCCTGGCTGGCGTCGAAGTCCGTTACGCCCGCAGGCGGCGTGATGATATAGCCCGGCACGGGGAAGCCGCTGCCCTCTCCCAGCGCGGTCCCCGCCCCGTCTATGGCCCCCTGATAACCGCTGCCGCCCATATAAATAGTGACGTCGGCCGGTCTGATTTCAGCCAGGCCGCGGCTGAGCACCGGGGATTGGACCTGGTTGACGGAGGTTCCCGGCAAAGCGCCGTTCTGGCCCAACGGAGCGTCCCCTTCGTTGGTGGGCAGCTTACCGGTGGGATATTCATCCGTGCCCTGTAGCTTCTTGAGTTCCAGCTCAATGGTCATGGTATACGTGGTATAGGGGTCCGTGCCGGAGAGATCCCAGAAGATGGTCTTGCCATCCTCATCCAGCGTCGCCTGTCCGGCGCTGGTTTTGATGGCTTGCACCGCGTTGGTATCAATGGCAAAATAGGCCTCATTCACCACATCCGTCAGGGTGTAGGTATGGAAGGAATCGTAAATGGTACGGTTGACCGCCCGGCTGAATTCCTCCGTATCTTTTGCCAGGTAGATCTCCGTGCATGCCTTCTCGATAGACATCTTATCATCATCCGACGGATTATCCTTATACATCACGCCTAAGATTTTGACACTAAGGTCTGATATGGCTTTTGCGGAATTTTTAATGTTTTCTGGATTATTATTATTGCAGTTATCTTCGCCGTCGGAGAGAAATACCACGGCGACGTTTCGGCCGTCCGCCTGCGCCTGCTGGACGTACTTAAGCGCAGGATCGAGTCCCATCGTATAATCCGTGGCGCCGACGCAGAGCAGACCGCGGATTTCCTGGGCCGCCTCCTGCGCCGTTTCAATGAATTTTCCTGATTCATAATTGGTTTCGTCCCCAAAGGTGACGATGGCTACCCGGCTGTCAACCGTTGGGGAGGAAAGCAGCTTTTCCGTCACGTCGATGAGTTTGGACTGCATTTCATACATCTTTGCATACTGCGCCTCTCCCTGCGCAGGGAGCAGCAGGTCCGAGTCTTCGCAGTCCACGTCGCACCAGCTGCCCATGGAGGTGCTCGTATCCAGGATGAAAACAAAGTCCATCTGCGGGTCCGGCGCCCAAGCCGCCTGAATTTCTACCTGGGCGGTGGTCTTTGCCTCGTTCGTCCATTTGGCCGATTTGGTCAGCTGGGTGGAGCCGGCGTCCGTGCGGTTGTGCAGGCCGATCTTGGAATCCTCCCACCTATTGTCCGACGGGGACAGCGGCCCATAGCTGCCTTCCTGATCAAGGGCAAACCTGTCGTCGAGAATTTTCAAAATCCTGTCCCATATCCCGTCGTTGCGCGCCAATACATCGCTATAAGCCAGCTTGACATCATCACGAAGGTTTGCCTTGTCCCAGTCGATATTCACTGCCCCCTGAAACGCAAAGGAATGGAGCCGTTCCAGGCTGCTAAGATTAACGGACTCCAGTTTTGTATATCCATAGCCCTCATACTCCGATTCTGCAGTAAAGGCAAAGGTTGCGATCTCCTTTACATTGGACAGATCCAGCGAGGTAAAATCGGACAAAACTCCTCTTCCGTACATCACGCCACCCCAAGAGCGGATGCCAAAGCCCGCCTGGTCAATGATGCCCGTCAGATTGGCGAAATTCCAACTGCTTAGATCCAGATTTTCACAGCCGGAAAAGGTATCATACCCAATATAGGTAATTTTGGAAGCGGGATTGAGTTTGATCTCTTTCAGACTGGCGTCTTGAAAGAAGGCAGCCGAGCCGAAGCTGAGATCTCCTGAGAAGCCGCTGAGGTCCACGGTTTCCAGCTGCGTCTGATAGGAAAACATCTGTCCCAGGTCCATGTCCGGATGCCGGGGGCCAAATTCCAGCGTTCCTTCTCCACGGATCGTCACGCTCGTAAGATTTGGTACTCTGCTATAGTCGGAAGCAAATGCCTTCGTTCCGATGTACGTATTGCGGTTCTGACCATTTTCAATGGTGATATCGACGGTTTTCAACGGGGTGATCAACCAAAAGGCACAATCTCCGATGTTTCCCTGGAGATGAGGAATCTTGACCTCTTCCAGCGCGGACTGCATCATGGCGCCATAGCAGAAATCGACAGCCCATTCGAGTGGGAAAGACGCCAGCTCGCCACAGGCATAAAAGGCGTAATCTCCCACATAAAATTGGGTTTTTCCCTGATATTCGACCTCTTTCAGTTTGCGCCAGGTCAAAAATACTCCGTCCACCAAATTGTGGTCCTCTCCAATGGTACCGATGCCCCTGATGTCGCCTGCTATGATGACCTTTTCTACTTCTTTGGTCCATTTGGAGTAGTAATCGCTTTCATTCTGAATTTCTTTTCCAATCAAACCGCTGGTTCCGGGGGTAATGGTGAGTGTTTTTGTTGCGCTGTCATACGCGTAGGTCGGGTTTTCTCCCTCGGCCCGCGCACGGACGGCAGGCAGCAGCAGCGCTATGGCACAGATAAGCGCCACACACAGTAGGCATCGTGTTGTCTTTGTCATACTCATTTTCTCCCCATATTATTCTTTGGGATCATTGTCATGAGCAGCTTTTCAGCGCGTGGCGGCTGGTGGCATTTCAACGTTCGAGGGCATGGATGAAAGCGCAGGATATACAGAATCAATATTCCGTGATGCTCTGAAATGGAGCGCTGACAAATGCGGACAAAAAAAGCGGCCGGTTTGGCCGTTCAAGTCCGTTACATTCGCCCTGAAATCCAGGCACGGCAATCCGCGAAGCATTCTGTACGCAAACAGATATGCTGCCACCCCCCATCTAAATCAAGGAGTGACGCCAATTTTCGCAGGAACGTAAAAAGCCTGACGCAGAGCTTATTTTCGGTTTTTGTTTTGCGGTCCACAATAAGGAAAAGTGTTGCCTTTCTAGAAAAGGCAGGGTATAATTTACTGGGATTATTTAGGATGCGCGGCCTACTGCGCCAGGCTGATGAAACGGAATATTGATTCCGTCTACACCACAAGCCCGAGCCGTTCCAGCTGCCGGCGATGTTCCGCGCCGGAGGTCATCAGGTACAGCCGGGTGGTTTCGATGGAGGAGTGTCCCAGCACGTCGGCAAGCTGCACGATATCCCTGCACGCGCGATAAAACACCGTTGCGAACAGGCGGCGCAGGTTGTGGGGAAACACCTTGGACGGACACACCCGCGCATGGGAGCACAACCCCTTGAGCTCCATCCAGATTTGGTGGCGGCTCATCTCCCTGCCGCTGCGCGTGCGGAAGATTGCTCCGGACAGAATCCTTTGCTCTCGCGCGTACCGTAGCAGCTTGCGGCACAGCTTGCCGGAAAGCAGGATCACGCGAATCTTGCCCTTGAGCGCGATTTCCGTACAGCCTCGCCGGGCTGGCTCCACCGTGATATACCGTGCTTCGCTCACCCGCATGCCGGTTGCCGCGAGCGTTTCCATCAGCAGGCAAAGCCGTTTCCGACCCATCGCGGAGGCTGTCGTATGCAGCCGGTCGTACTCCTCGCGGGTCAGCTCCCGGCTCGCCTCCCGAAACAATCTGCGCTGTACCCGCAGGAATCTCACCCGGAATCCGTCCCATACCAAAAAACGGAACAGCCCATTGATGGCCGATACCATGGCGTTGATGGAGGCCGGCGCATAACCAGCCGTCAACAGGCTGGCCTTCCATTGAGCCGCCAGCTCCTTTGTCACCTCCCGGCCATCCAGCCATCTGGCGAATGCGCATGCGGTCCTGCGGTATTTTTCTACCGTTTCAGGGCTTTTTTCTTCCTCGCGCATGGCGCGGCAGTATGCCGTCACGCACTTTTGCGTCAGTTCGTATCCCATGACGTTTTCCCCCTTTCCCGCCGTATCCGGCGCTTGGTTCCATTGTAACGCTTTGTCCTGGTAAATCAAGACGGCGGACATCCGGAGAGCGGCATAGAATAGTGCAATGATGCGAACTTGCCTTCCAGCGCGCCGTTCGGCGTTGCAGGGGCCTCCGCGTCAGACGGCGCGGCGGTCAAGCGGGCAGGCGCGCCCTCCCCCATCGCGCTGGGGGCCATGATCTCGCCGGCGCGCCTTTGGCTAAAAAAGACGCGCCGGCCTGTGCGGCCGGCGCGTGCGGCGCTGCCCTGCGTCAGGGCAGACGGGGTTCAATTTCGCGGTGGGTAAGGGCGATTTCTCCGCTATCCACCTGCGAGAGGGTCTGACCATTGCCGTACAGGCGGTATTTGTAGGTGCAAAGGCCCTCCATCCCCATGGGGCCGCGTGCATGCAGCTTGCCCGTGGCAATGCCCACCTCAGCGCCCAGGCCATAGCGGAAGCCGTCCGAAAAGCGCGTGGAGCAGTTGAGGAACACGTCGGCGCTATCCACCCGGTTCATGAAGTATTCGGCGTGCGCGCGGTCCGTGGTAACGATGCAGTCCGTATGGTGCGAGCCATAGCGGTTGATGTGCGCCACCGCCTGTTCCAGGCCATCTACCACGCGAATGGAAAGGACCGCATCCAGATATTCGGTGGCCCAGTCCTCTTCGGTGGCCGGGTCGCAGGCGATCAGGGCGCGCGCGCGTTCGTCGCCGCGCAGGGCAATGCCCTTTTCGCGCAGCAGCCGCGCCGCTTCGGGCAAAAAGGCGGACGCCATGCCGGCATGCACCAGCAGCGTCTCCGCCGCGTTGCACACGGACAGGTTCTGCGCCTTGCTATCCACCGTTACCCGCAAGGCCACATCCAGGTCGCAGGGATCATCCACATAGACGTGGCACAGGCCCTCCGCATGGCCCAGCACGGGGATCTCGCTGTTTTGCATGATATAGCGCACAAAGGCGTTGCTGCCGCGCGGGATGATCAGATCAATCCATTCATGCTGACGCAGCATTTCCTGCACGTCCTCGCGGGAATGCAGCAGCGCGCACCAACCATCCGGCAAGCCGCACGCCTTTGCCGCGGCAACGATCAGATTGGCCAGCGCCTCGTTGGTCCTGGCAGCCTCGCGCCCGCCCTTGAGCAGCACCGCGTTGCCGCTTTTGAGGCAGAGCGAGGCGATCTGCACCAGCGCGTCCGGCCGGCTTTCAAAAATGACGCCCACCACCCCGATGGGACAGCTGGCGCGGTACAGGTCCAGCCCCGGCGAAAGCTCCTTGGCATACTGCACCTGCCCAAGCGGGTCGGGCAGCGCGGCCAGGGAACGTAGCCCCTCCGCCATACCGGCGCACTTGGCGCGGGATAGCTTGAGGCGGCTCAGCAGCGGGGCGCTCAGGCCCTCGGCCGTCGCCGCCTCCACATCGACGGCATTGACGGTCAGCAGGTCATCCACATGGCTTTCAATCTCCCGTGCGATGGCCTCCAGCGCCCGGTTTCGCACCTCCAGGTCAACCCCTGCCAGCGAAAAGGATGCTTCGCGCGCGCGGCGCGCTACGCTTTCAATGGTATCCGCCACGGAATCTTCCCCCTTTACGGAAACATAGCATCATTATAAGCCGCCTCTTCGGCCTTGGCAAGTGCTTGCGCTTTGATGTGAACCCGTGCTATAATAACATGCTGTGAGAACAACCGCGAAAGGAGGTTTCCCCCATGCCGCACCAGCGGGGCATCAAGCCGGTAGCGCAGAACAAAAAGGCGTATCACGATTACTTCGTGGAGGAAACCTACGAATGCGGCCTTTGCCTCAAGGGCACCGAGGTCAAGAGCATGCGCCAGGGCCGGGTGAACCTCAAGGAGAGCTTCGCCATGGTGCGCGGGACGGAGGTGTTTGCCGAGGGCATGCACATCAGCCCCTACGAGCAGGGCAGCTTCTCCAACGGCGACCCGCTTCGCCCCAAAAAGCTGCTCCTGCACAAAAGCGAGATCCGCAAGCTCAGCGGCCTGGTGAGCCGCCAGGGCTACACGCTGATCCCCCTGAAGGTTTACCTCAAGGACGGGCGGATGAAGCTGGAGCTTGGCCTGTGCCGGGGCAAGCATCTTCACGACAAGCGCGACGCCGCCGCCGCGCGCGACGCCAAGCGCGAAATGGAACGCGCGCTTCGCCAGCATGAATAGGCGGCACACATGGGGGTGTTCTGGTTTCGACGGGAGTGAATGAATACACGGTAAGCGAGCCGCGGACCCTGCACCGCGCAACAACGGGGAAAAACAATAACTGACAATAGCGAATACGCTTTCGCGGCGTAATGCCGCGCGCCGTCCCTGACCGCCCGCTGGTCAGGCAAACGGTGTCATTGAAGCGGGGAACGAGCACGTCAAAGCTTTGAGGCGCTGCCCGTAAAAATGAAGCTACCGTAGCCGCAAGCCCGCCATGGGGCGTGCGGCGAGGGGAATCCCAAAACCATGGATGCGCTCGGAGAAAAC
>NBJMC04203__coassemble_977_pt1 | contig 12881 bp, 9 predicted proteins | sample NBJMC04203__metabat2_high_PE_053 | metagenome-assembled genome bin NBJMC04203 | reverse complement strand
TGGGCATCTATGTGGAGGATTCCTATGTGCGCGCCGTGCGCGGCGGCATCGGCTTCGCCAAGACCGGCGGCAACTATGCGGCCAGCATCCTGGCCGGCATGAACGCCAAGCACAGCGGCTATGCGCAGGTTCTGTGGCTGGACGGCGTGCATCAGCGCTACATCGAGGAAGTCGGCGCGATGAACATGATGTTCGTCTATGAGGACCGCAAAATCGTCACGCCTGTCCTCAACGGCAGCATCCTCCCCGGCATCACCCGCGACAGCGTGCTCAAGCTGGGCAAGCATCTGGGCTATGAGACTGAGGAAGCCCGCATGGACATCCACGATGTGATCGCCGACATCAAGGCCGGCCGCGTGACCGAGGCATTTGGCACCGGCACCGCCGCGGTGGTCTCGCCCGTCAACAAGATCCGTTTCCAGGGCGAGGAGATCGGCATCGGGGACGGCGGCATCGGCCACATCACCCAGCAGCTTTACGACGTGCTCACGGGCATCCAGTTCGGCAAGACCGACGATCCCATGGGATGGGTTGTTCACCTGAAATAAATCATTTGCCTGAGCAGAGGGGAAAGGGGGTCGCCGCGTGCTCAGAGAAGTGACCCTTCATGCGGATTGGTGCGAGATGACCATGAGCATGATGCGCGAAAAACAATTCGAGGCATGCGAGCGGCGCCTTTTCGCCCATCCGGGGGTAGGGCTGTTTGCGCCGGAGGCCACCGAGGCGGACGCGCAGGCCCTGCTGGCCGGCTCGTTTGACGACGTGGGCGGCAGGAGCCGCTACACGCTGGCGACGCTGGGGGGGCTGCGCGCGGCCGTGATGGAGCGCCTGCCCAAGGAGGCGCTCTATATCAGCGCGGGCGAGATGCAATTGGTGGAACGCCTGCTCATCAACGATGGCGAGCTGCTTCTGGGCGACTGGGACGACCTGGGCGCGGCGGAGGCGTTGGTCAGCCGGCTCTGGTGCAGCTTTCATGCCGAGGGCGACGACTGGACGCTGCTTTTGCCCAGGGCGCTGCACGACCCGCTGGCGCGCGCCATCGCCGCCGAGGAAGCGCCAGCCGCGCGCGAGCGCCTGTTCCGCTATGACGCGACCATCCATGGCCTGCTCTACATTGCGGGGCTTTTGCACTCGGCGCAGCCAATGGGCTTTTTCATGCATGATGTGATGCATGAAGAAAGCCCGGTTGCCATGCAGATTGCGCGCCGTTACCTGCAAGCCTCCTTTGAATACGTCACCGACGCCAATGGAGATCTGATCCTCTTGCATCCCGGTCTGGCCGATCCCTACCGCCTGGTGGGCGGCGAGCGGGCCGACGGGGGCATCTTCACGCTGGAGCTGTCTCAGGAGATGATCGCCGGGGGCATGAACGGCATTCTGCCGGAGGAAGAACCGCTCAACGACGCTCTGTGCGGCGCGCTGAGCGGCGCGCTTCGCCCCGAATACGAGCTGGGCGAGGCGGCCGAGGACCTGCGGATGCTGGCCAAGCAGGGCGTGAGCCTGAAGGAAATGGAAAATGTGATGGCCTCGATGCTGGCCGTTCTGCCGACGCAGGCCATGAAGGATGCGCTTAAGCGCCTCTACCTGTGCACCCCGCACTGGATGGGCCTCAAGGCCGCGCTCTCTCACTGACAAGCCATGAGACGTTATGATTTTATCGTGCCGGAAAACGCGAGGGGAACCCGGCTGTTCGCCTGCGCCCGGCGGATGCTCCCGCAGGTCCCGGACTATGCGCTGCGCCGCGCGTTCCAAAAACGGGACGTGAAGGTGGACAGCGGCCGGGCGGACCTTTCGGCCATGGCGGAACCCGGCACACAGGTGTGCATCTATACCGACGAGGCACGGGAAAAAACCGTGCCTATCGTCTATCAGGACGAAAACGTGCTGGTGGTGGTCAAGCCCGCGGGCGTGAGCTGCGAGCCGGACCGCAGGGGCGGCAGGACGCTGCCCCAGCTCCTGTGCGGCCAGCTGGGACCCGGAGCGGCCGAACCGCTTTTGTGCCACCGGCTGGACAACCCCACCGAGGGCCTGCTGCTGCTGGCCCGCACGGCGGATGTGCAAAAGGCCGCGCAGGATGCGTTCCGTCGGGGCGAGGTTCACAAGGAATACGAGTGCCTCGTGCGCGGAACGCCTGACCCGCGCCATGCGGTATTGGAGGACTGGCTCATCAAGGATGCGCTTCACGCGCGCGTGCGGGTGCTCGCCCGCGAGGCGGCGGGCGCGAGGCGCATCGTGACCGAATATGACGTGCTGGAACCCGGCGACTGTGCCCGCCTGCGCGTCAGGCTGCATACGGGCCGCACGCATCAGATTCGCGCGCACATGGCCTTCATCGGTCATCCGCTTCTGGGCGATGACCAGTATGGCGACCGCGATTTCAACCGCGCGATGAAGGCACGCCGGCTCATGCTGTGCGCGGTGTCGCTCTCGCTGCAAACTTCCGGGCCGCTGGCCTACCTGAACGGGCGTACATTTGCCGTCGCCCCGTCGTTTTGAGGGAGAAAATGCGTATGATGGAATGCCCTGTGGCCCTGATTGCCATGGATATGGACGGCACGCTGCTGGATTCGCGCCAGCGCCTCACACCGGGCAATCTGGCAGTTCTGCGAAAGGCCCAGGCAGCCGGGATTCAGCTGGCCATCTGCAGCGGACGCCTGCCCGGTGATGTGGCGATGTTCCTGGACGAGGCCGGCCTGCGGGACTGCGCCATCCTGTCGCTCAACGGGGGCTATTGCCTCGAGCGGTGCATGGAGGGCGTGTTTTTCACCCATTGCCTTGACGCCGACGTATTGGACGCGGCGGTGGAAATCCTGCGCCGCGCGCGGTTTCCCTTCGGTTGCTTCGCCCAGAACCGTCTGGTTATCTTTGAGGGCGAGTTTCAGGTGGACGGCGAGTTCTGGGGCACGCACACCGCTGGCCGCTTTGCGCCGGAATACCTGTACGGCATGGCGGGGCTCGATCCCCTGCGCGCGCAGGGCGTGAACAAGCTGCTGTGCATGGCGCGGGATGAACAGAAGCTGGAGCGCGTCCGGCAAGAGCTGGCGGCGCTGCCCGGCCTGGACGTGACCAGCTCCTGGAGCATGAATCTGGAGCTGATGCCCGCCGGGGTGAACAAGGGCATGGCGGTGTCCGCGCTGGCGCAGAGGCTGGGCATCGGTCCGGCGCGAGTGATGGCTTTGGGCGACTACGACAACGACGTGAGCATGCTTTCGTATGCGGGCGTGAGCGTGGCCATGGCAAACGCCAGCGAACGGGCACGCGCAGCGGCCAGATACAGTACCCTCAGCAACGACGAGGATGGCGTGGCTCATGCCATCCGGCGCTACGCGCTTTCCGGTAGCCCGGTTGGAGAGATGCCGTGAGGCGAGGGATGCCGAAACGCATTCAAAGGCCCGGCGGATGGCTTCCGCCGGGCTTCAGGCTGTCTAAAAATCCATTTGGGGAGGTTTGGAGGACCCGCAGGTCCTCCAAAGTGAATTCGTATCGCCCGGCTTTGCCGGGCGGGCGGGGAGTTTGCGCCCCGGCGCAAACATTTCTTAAGCGTCTGGCGGAAAAGATCGCCGCAGGCGAGCTTTTTCGGCAAGCTGAGGCCCGGCGGATGGCTTCCGCCGGGCCTTTTCATATGGGAGCACGGCATGGAACAAGCCCACTTCGCATACCCTGCGCATAGCGGCGGCGCGGGGGAGGGAGACTTGCATGGTGAAAAACAGCGGCGCGGCGGGTCTGGCGGCCTGCCTGGGCGCGATCATAGGCGCGGGATTCGCCTCCGGACGGGAAGTCGTCGCCTTTTTTACGCGCTACGGCGTGCATGCACGCTGGCTGATTCCGCTGTCGGCTGCGGCGCTGGCGCTGCTGTGCGCCCTGTGTATAAACGCGGCGCGGCGGCTTGGCACGGACCGCTGGTGGGACCTCTACGGTGACATGCCCTCATGGGTGCGCATAGGCGCGCGCCTGTGCGCCGCCATGATGCTGGCGGTGACGGGCGGAGCCATGATTTCGGCCTCCGGATGGCTGGTCATGCTGATGTGGCCCAGCGAATGGGCATATCCCATCGGCGCTGTGGGCACACTGTTGATGGCATGGAGGGTTGGGCGGCGCAGCCTTGGGGCGCTGGGCTGGATCAGCGGACTGCTTACGGCGCTGCTGGTGAGCGCGCTGCTGGCCGCGCGCCTGGGTTTGGGCGAGTCCTCTGCCGCGCTGCTTGCATGGGAGCCGGAGCCGCTCTTTCGGGCGGCCATGCGCGCCGTTGCCTATGCGGCCATGAACCTGGCGCTGGCCATCGGGGTGGTGTGCCGGTGCGCGCAGGGTACAGCGCGTCGGACGGTCCTTCTCTGCGCGGGGCTTGGGGCGGCGGTGGCAGCGCTGCTCCTGCTCAGCGATGGCGTATACCGCCGGCATCCGGAGCTGCTGACGGAGGCGTTTCCCATCGTCCGGCTGCTGGCGCAGTTCGGGCGGACCGGCTTTCTCGTCAGCGCTGGGCTGATGTATCTGGCGGTGTTTACGTCGCTGGCGGCGGTGCTGTGCGCGCTGGATGGGGCGGCTCGGGAATGCGGGCCGTATCTGCGCGCCGCGCTGACGCTTGGGCCGCCGCTGGCGGTGTCCCTGGTGGGGTTTGAGGGAATTGTGGACGGTCTGTATGCTCCGGCGGGGTTGGCCTGCCTGGTGTTGGTATTCGCTCCGCTGCTGTGGGCGCGCCGGAAACTGCCCCTTGACAATCCGCGCCCGATACAGTACGATAAAGAAAAGCGTACAAACGATTGCACAAGCGAAAGGAGACCGCTGCGATGAGCTTTGAGATTCATCCCTGGAAGGTTGTGGAAACGGGACTGGACAAGGAATGCATGCGCCTGTCCGAAAGCCTCACCTCTACGGGAAACGGCTATATGGGCATGCGCGGGAACTTCGAGGAGGACTATACCGGCGACACCCATTTGGGCACGTATATCGGCGGCGTGTGGTTTCCCGACAAGACGCGGGTGGGCTGGTGGAAAAATGGCTATCCGCAGTATTTTGGCAAGGTGATCAATGCCGTGCGCTTAAACGGCATCCATGTCGAGGTGGATGGCGAAGCGCTGGACTTGAACACCGCCACTGTGCAGTCGTTCTACCGTGAGCTGGACATGCAAAACGGCCTGTTTCTGCGCCGCTTCACCGTGCGCACGGCGCGGGGCGACGTGCAGGTGGAGGCGGAGCGCTTTGTTTCGCTGGCGCAGAAGGAGCTGCTGGCCGTGCGCTACAGCCTCACGCCGGATTATGACGCACATGTGACGATGCGGCCCTATCTGGACGCCAATGTGCGCAATCTGGACAGCAATTATGACGAAACCTTCTGGGACATGCTGGAGGAAGAGGAAACCGAGGACGCCCTGGCCCTGCTGACCAAAACGAAGGAAAACCCGTTCGGCACGCCGCGCTTTGCCGTGAGCGCCGCCATGAGCTGCTGGGCGGACGGGCTGGAGATGGCCGGGCGCAGGCTGGACAGCGGGTATGTGGAAACCCGCTACGAGGGCGATGTGCAGGCCGGTGAAACCGCCGTGCTGGAGAAGTACGCGCTGTGCTTCACCAGCCGCGACTATGACGAAAAGGTGCTCAATACCCTGTCGCTCAAAGCTGCCGCACGCGCCCGCGAGGTGGGCTACGGCGCGCTGCGGGATGCCCATACCGCCGCCTGGCGCGACCGTTGGGCAGGCTGCGACGTGACCATCCAGGGCGACGACGCGGCCCAGCAGGGCATCCGCTTCAACCTCTTCCAGTTGCTCAGCACCTATTCCGGCGACGACGCGCGCCTCAACATCGGCCCCAAGGGCTTCACCGGCGAGAAATACGGCGGGGCCACCTACTGGGATACCGAGGCGTACTGCCTGCCGGTGTATATGGCCATTGCCGGCGAGGACGTAGCCAGGCAGCTGCTGCTCTATCGCTGGCTCCAGCTGGACGGGGCCTACCACAACGCGCGTCAGCAGGGTCTCAAGGGCGCGCTGTATCCCATGGTGACCTTCACGGGTGTCGAGTGCCACAACGAATGGGAGATCACCTTTGAGGAGATCCACCGCAACGGCGCCATCGCCCATGCCATCTTCAACTACGCCACCTACACCGGCGACATGGACTACATGCTGCGCGAGGGGCTGGACGTATTGTGCGGCGTGGCGCGCTTCTATACCGACCGCGTGCATTTTTCCAAGCGGCACGGCAAATACATGATTCATGGCGTCACCGGCCCCAACGAATACGAAAACAACGTCAACAACAACTGGTACACCAACCGCATCGCGGCCTGGAGCATCGGCCTGTTCGTGACCCAGGCGCGCCGCGCCTCCCAGAACCGCCGCCGGGAGCTGGGCATCACAGAGGAAGAGCTTGCGCACATGGTGGATGTGGTGGAAAAAATGTACTATCCGGAGGATGCGGAGCTAGGCATCTTCGTGCAGCACGACACCTTCCTGGACAAGGACCTGATGCCTGCCTCGGACATTCCCGCCGGGGAGCGGCCCATCAACCAGCACTGGTCCTGGGACCACATTCTGCGCAGCTGCTTCATCAAGCAGGCGGATGTGCTGCAGGGGCTGTACTTCCTCAACCACCTTTACGACGTGGAGACCATCCGCCGCAACTTTGATTTCTACGAGCCCATGACCGTGCATGAGAGCAGCCTGTCGCCCTGCGTGCACAGCATTCTGGCGGCCCAGCTGGGCTATCACGAAAAGGCCGTGGAGATGTATCAGCGCACCGCCCGCCTGGACCTGGACAACATCAACAACGATACCGACGACGGTCTGCACATCACCAGCATGGCCGGCAGCTGGCTGGCCATGGCGCACGGCTTCGCGGGCATGCGCACCACCGACGGCCTAAGCCTGTCGCCGTTCTTGCCCGCCGCCTGGCAGGGCTACGCCTTCCAGTTCCACTACCGCGGCCGCGTCATCCGCGTCAGCGTACAGCCGGGCAAGGCGCTGGTCGAGCTGCTTGAGGGCGAGCCGCTGAAAATGACCCTCTGCGGTCAGGAGCAGACGCTTTCCGATTCCATTTCGCACGCGCTCTAAGGCGCACTCCTTTTTCGCCTCCCGCATAGGATGCAGTATCATGCATCGGCGGGAGGCGGTTTTTTTGCTTAGAAAACTGTTGGTGGCCGGCGGCGACGGCCGCATGCTGCGCCTGGCGCGCATGCTGGCCGGGGATGGGTTCGCCGTGTCCACGTTGGGACTGGTTTCCGGGGATGAAAAGACGGCCGGCGTCGCGTCGGCGCAGGCCCTGCTCTTTCCCTACCCCTTTGCGGTCCGGGACGGGCGCGTGCCCACGCTCACAGGCCTGACGCTGCATCCGGAGAATGTGCTGGACGGCGCGCGTCCGGGCGCGACGCTGCTGGCGGGCGCGGGATTGGGCCCCTGTCTGGAGGCACCAGAGGCGCAGGCAAAGCGATTCCGGATGCGCCTGTATGAAAGCAGCCCGGCCTTCCTGGACCGGAACGCGGAGCTGTCCGCCGAAGGAGCGCTGGCGCAGGCCATGGGCCGCACCGGCGATGCGCTTTCGGACATGGCGGTGCTAGTGACGGGCTATGGCCGGTTCGGCCGTGCGCTGGCAAAGCGGCTCAAGGCGCTGGGCGCGGACGTGTGGGTGGCTGCCCGGCGCGAGGAACAGCGCCTTGCCGCCAGAAGCGACGGCATGCGCGCCGCATCCCTTTCGGAGCTGCCCGCTTTGGCGGGCCGCATGGACATGGTGCTCAATACCATCCCTGCCCGCGTGCTGGGGACGGAGGCGCTCGCTGCCCTGCCCAAGGGCGCGTGGCTTTTGGAACTGGCCAGCGCCCCCTATGGCTTTGACCGCGACGCAGCCGCGAGGCTGGGCCTGAACGTCGAGGTCCTGCCCGCTTTGCCTGCGCGATATGCCCCTCAAAGCGCCGCACGCGCGCTCAAACAGGTCAGTTTGGAACTGCTCCGGGAGGCTTCGCTATGAAAAAGACGAGCATCGGATTTGCCATGACGGGTTCCTTTTGCACCTTCGAGCGGGTGCTCAAGCAGATGGAAGCACTGGTGCGGCGCGGGTACGAGGTGCTGCCCGTGCTGTCCTTCAACGCCGGGACGCTGGATACGCGCTTCATGACGGCGGAGCACCTGCGCGCCCGCATCGTGGAGATCACCGGCAACGAACCCATCGATACATTGGCCGGGGCCGAGCCCATCGGCCCAAAGAAGATGATCGACGTGTTCCTCATCGCCCCGGCCACGGGAAACAGTCTGGCAAAGCTGGCCGCCGGCATCTATGATACGCCCGTCCTGCTGGGGGCCAAGAGCCACCTGCGCAATGACCGGCCTCTGGTGCTGGCCGTATCCACCAATGACGGGCTGGGCGCGGCGGCGCAGAATATCGGCCGCCTCCTCAACGTGCGCAATATTTACTTTGTGCCCTTCGGTCAGGATGACCCGGTGAAGAAGCCCCGGTCGCTGGTGGCGGATTTCAGCCAGATTCCGCGCACCATCGCAGCGGCGCTGTCCGGCGTTCAGATGCAGCCCATGCTGTTCTATGGAGCGGAGGGTGAAGCGCCCACGCTGCACTGAAGGATGCTCCCCTGTCAGAACCTGTCCACTGTGGAGAAATAATGTAACAAACTTGCAATAAAATTGATTTCGTTGTAAACTATACGATGCATAAGAATCGCCGGAAGGAAGTGACCGCCATGCGAAAAACGCTTTGTATCCTGATGCTGCTGTTGGCGCTGGCCGCGCCCGCCCTGGCCCAGACCCAGGTGGACGAGGTGCGCACGCAGATCGGGGAGAATTACGTGGCCTATCCCCAGCTCAGCGGCATGGCGGATGAGGCTGTGCAGAAAAAGATCAATGACGACATCGTGCTTTCCTCCGGCGTGGCCAATCATCTGGTCACGCTGGCCACGCTGGGGGACAGCCTGTGGGGCCTGAAAGTGGATGATCAGGTGACGCTGCTTGATGACGCCCTGTTTTCCGTCGTGATCAGCGCCCAGGGCAAGATGCCGGACGGCCATGAGGGACAGGCCTATTCCGCCTTGACCTATGACCTTTCCACCGGCGAGCGGCTTACGCTGGATCAGCTGTTTGAGGATGTGGACGCGGCGGTCGCGTGGATGGAGGCCGCCGCGGAGGAAAGCCTGGGGCAGGAGCTGAGCGGCTACATGGAATACAGCGACCTGACGCCCCTGCCGCGCGAGGCCTTCACGTTGGATGCCGAGGGCATTACCTTCTGGTATCCCTCTGACCAGCTGCGCCTGATGAGCGGTTACAGCGGCGCGTGTCAGTTTTTCTACAGCGAGCTTGCGGACTTCTTCCTGACGGGGGAGGACGAGCTGCCCGTGCAGATCGGCGCGGTGCAGGCGCCTCTGTCCCGGCAGGAGGCGAGAGAGGCTATCGAGGACGCGGTCGCGGCGGGCAAGCTGCCCCATGTGCCCGTCGCGCTGGGCGACCACATGACCGACGTGGTGGAACGCTACCGGCTGCTGCGCACGCCGGACGAGTTTCCCGGCGGGCGCTACTACGTGCTGGAGGACCCGGCCTTCCGCGAAATCCTGGTCATCTCCGACGCCATTCAGAGCGGTTATGGCGCGTCCGTGGTGGAGGGCGTGCAGATGCGCCGCGGCGATCTGTGCGGCCTGCTGATTGGACGGGCCGTGCGGGAGGATTGGCGCGCCATTCTGGGCGAGCCTGACGAAACCATGACCTTTACCGACAGCATGGCCTACGATTACGGCCTGCCTGTGGGGGAAAGCGACGTCTATCATTTCGGGGAGCACGAGCTCCGGCTGCACGCCGATGCGGACGGCGTGCTGCGCGCCGTGCAGCTTGGCAAGTAACGGAGGAAAGGACATCCATGGCAAAGAGCAAAAAGGCCGCCGCCCAGTATGAATCGGGCACGCTGGCGGCATTCGCAGTCGCGGGCATCCTGCTCATCGCGCTGGGCGTGGTGTCGCTGCTGGCGGTGGTGGGCGGCCTGAAGGGCACGCTGTTCACCATGGTCAAGCGCGTCATGCAGGGCCTGGGCGGCGGGCTTTGCCTGGGCGTGAGCGTGCTGCTGATCTGGGCGGGGGTGCTGGTGGCGTTTTCTTCCGGCCGCAGCATGCCCAAGCGCGGGTTTCTGCTCTTTACGCTGCTGTTTTTTTCCGTGCTGGGCATCATCGACCTGGTCAGCCGCGTGGGGCAGGATACGCTTCCCGCCTATCTGGTCAAGTACAACAACCAGGCCGCGCTGCCCGCGACGGAGGCGGCGGGTTACTGGAACATGATCCGCGCCGCGTTCAATGTGTGCGGCACCAGCGGCGCGTTTGGCGGCGCGCTGGGCATGGTGCTGGGCTGGCCGGCCTGGACCTTTCTGGGCACGGCGCTGGGTACCGTGGCGCTGGGTGCGGTCTGCGCGGCCTGCGTCCTGCTGGTGTCCCGCTTTGATATGATTCAGATGTTTGAAAGCGTCCGCGACGGCTGGCAGGCGCGGCAGCAGCATATCCAGCAGCAGCGCGCCCAGCGCGAATACCAGGAGCAGCTGGAGGATCAGCGGCAGCAGGAGCAGGAGGACGACCGCCGCATGATTTCGCCTGCATTCCGCCGCAAAAATGACGCGCAGCCCCCCATGCAGGAAGCGCCGGTCTATCCTCCCTATGGCAGCATGCTCATGCAGCCGCCGCCCATGCCGCAGGGGGGAATGCCTGTATACCCCTACGGCATGCCGCCTGCATATCCTGCGCCCGCCCAGCCGCCTGCGCAGCCCCAGGGCGAAATCTACGACGAGCTGATCATCCCGGAGGGGCGGCAGCTCCCCTGGCGCAAGGTCGAGGGAAAGGGCAAAAAGGAAAAGAAAGAGAAACAATACCAGACCCGCATGACCTTTACGCCCAGCGAGATGGGCGCCGACACCGCCGAAACCCCGCTGCCCGACACGCTGATCATGTCCGCGTCCAAACGCAAGGCCATGGACCGCATCGAGGAGATTCGCCGCCGCAAGGCGGAGATTGCCGGCAGCATGGGGGAAGCGGCCGTTGTGCCGCCGCAGATGGCGCCTACGCCCATTGTGCCGGTTGCACCCGAGCAGGCGCAGTCCAGCCCGCCCGCTGCGCAGCAGCCCCCGCCTGCTTCCCAGCCCCCTCAGGCCGCGCCGCAGCCGGCCCAGGCCGAGACCGTCGAGGACCGCAACGCGGCGTACAAGCGCCCGGCGAGTCAGCCCCGACCTACGCCGCCGGCCAGCGAACCCCGGCCCGTGGAGCGCACGCCCTATGCATACCCCTCCATTGACCTGCTCAACACCCAGCAGCGGCGCGCGGCGACCGATACCCGCGCGCAGGACACGGCGGACGCCACGCGCCTGGAAAAGACGCTGGAGAGCTTCGGGATTCCCGCGCGCGTGCAGCGCGTGACCCACGGCCCTGCCGTCACGCGCTTTGAGCTTGGGCTGGTGTCCAGCGGCGTCAACGTCAAGCGCATCATGAGCATCGCCGACAACATCGCCCTGGATATGGCAGCCAACGGCGGCGTGCGCATCGAGATCCCCATTCCCGGCACCAACCTCTTTGGCGTGGAAGTGCCCAACAAGGAGATTCAGAGCGTATCGCTGGCCGAGGTGCTCTTAAGCCCTGAAATGCAGTCCGCCAAGTCGCCCCTGGCCGTTGCGCTGGGCCGCGACATCGCGGGACGCGCCGTGATCTGCGACCTGGCCAAGATGCCGCATCTGCTCATCGCGGGCCAGACGGGCAGCGGCAAATCCGTGTGCATCAACGCCATCGTCAACTCCATCCTCTTCCGCTCCCCGCCGGAGGAGGTGCGCATGATCATGATCGATCCCAAGGTGGTCGAACTGCAATGCTACAACGTCGTGCCGCATCTGCTCATCCCTGTGGTGAGCGACCCGCACAAGGCCGCCGGCGCGCTGCAATGGGCCGTGGCCGAGATGCTGGACCGCTATCACAAGATGCAGTCCAAGAATGTGCGCGAGCTCTCCGCCTACAACGCCAAGCTCGGCCCCGGCGAGGAAAAGCTGCCCCGCATCGTCATCATCATCGACGAGCTGGCCGACCTCATGCTTGCCTGCAAGAAGGAGGTCGAGGAAAGCATCATCCGCATCGCGCAGCTCGCACGCGCCGCGGGCATCCATATGGTTGTGGCCACCCAGCGCCCCACCGTGGACGTCATCACCGGCCTCATCAAGGCAAACGTGCCCTCGCGCATCGCCTTTGCGGTATCCTCCAGCATTGACAGCCGCACCATTCTGGACCAGAACGGCGCGGAAAAGCTGCTGGGCCGGGGCGATATGTTCTATTTCCCCACGGGAGCCAGCGCGCCCATCCGCGTGCAGGGCTGCTTCCTCAGCGACGCGGAGACGGAGCGCGTGGTGGGCTACATTGCCCAGCATTCGCATGTGGACTTTGACCCCAACGTGATCGAGGCCATGGAGAGCGACGAGGGCGCGGGCAGCCCGCTGGCTGACAGCGACGAGGAAAGCGGCGCGGACGACCGCCTGCTGGAGGCCATCGACATGGTCATCACCGACGGACAGGCCAGCATCAGCATGCTCCAGCGCCGCATGAAGATCGGCTATGCCCGCGCGGGCCGCCTGATTGACGATATGGCCGCGCGCGGCATCGTGAGCAAGTCCGTGGGCAGCAAGCCCCGTGAGGTGCTCATCAGCCGCGAGGAATTCGAGAAGATCAAGGATACATTGGTGTAGGAGTCTTTCTGGACAATACGGAAGAAACAAAACGCCCCGGCGAATCTCGCCGGGGCGTTTCCCATGCACATGCGTATCGCATGGCTTTGTAAAGATGGATTACTGCTCCTTCTTGGTGGCGTAGGCCGCAACCAGAGCCAGGGCCAGAACGGCGCCCTTCACGGCGGGCAGCACGTAGTAGGGCACGGCGCAGATGGTCAGGC
>NBJMC04203__coassemble_917_pt1 | contig 13495 bp, 10 predicted proteins | sample NBJMC04203__metabat2_high_PE_053 | metagenome-assembled genome bin NBJMC04203 | reverse complement strand
GATACGCCAAAGAGCACGGCCACCGCCGCAGCTCCGGCCCCCAGCGCGCGCCAGGGGGCCCGTTTCATCAGCCCCAGCGCCGCAAGCGCGCCCACCCACAGGCACAGCGAGGGCAAAAACGCCTGTGCGCGCAGCAGATACGCTCCATAGAGCAGCGCGCCGGACCCCAGTGCGCCGCGGACGGCGGCTTTGTACCCGGCCCGCCAGTCTACCGCCATGAGCCGCCACACCGCCGCGCCGCCCGCTGCTGCTGCCGTCAGGGTATAGGTAACGCTGGTCAGCCCCTCGGCAGCCAGGCCCAGCAGGTACGCCATTCCGGCCAGCCAGCCGCACCAGGCGGGCAGCGCCAGCCGCTGCGCCGCGCGCATGGCGAAGAGCACGGCGGCATAGGCGCTCAGCCACAAAAGCGCCGCCTGCGCCACGCTGAACCAGGCCACGCCCGGCCACAGCAGGGACAGGCCATGCATCAGCCAGCCCAGAAACGTATGCGTGATGTAGTTGAAGCTCTCATAGACGCCGCCCACCATCCCCCCGAAGGAGCGGACCAGCAGCACATCGTCCCCCAGGTCGTAATGCGGGTTGGTGCAGGCAAGCACATAGGCCAGGAGGGCGGCCACGGTCGCCGCCGCCGCAAGGCGCTGCGGCCATCGCTTTCCAACGCGTCGCACAGGCAGTTCCTCCCTTTGCTCATTCCCTCAAAGGATAGCCGGGCCGGCAGAAAAAGTCAAGGGAGGTTTCGCCCTTTTTCGATCTGTGGTATAATCAGGCGGAGCAGGATTGACTTTGAAGGAGGGCCTCCGATGTCGAAGGTTTTTTCGCATCTGTGTTCTAAAAGCGTTTCCCGCCGCACGCTGGCGCGGCTGCTGGCCGCCGTCTTTTTTCTTTCGCTCATTCCGCTGATTCTGATTGCGCTGTACAACTATCCGGCGGATGACGACTATGGCTATGCCCTTCCCGGCGCTACAGCCTGGGTCCAGACCGGCTCGCTTGGAGAGGTTGCCCGCGCCATCGCGGATAAGGTTAAAGATACTTACTTCAACTGGCAGGGCGCCTTTGCCTCCTCCCTGCATATGGCCTGTTCGCCAATGATTTTTTGTCAGCGGCTGTACTTTATCAGCAACTGGACGATGCTGGCTCTGCTGTGCCTGTCCATCGGTTATCTGCTCAAAGGCATATTGCGTACGCTGCCCGGCGCTGATCGCAGCACTTTCTGGATCGTATATGCAACCATATGCATTTTGACCATCCAGTTCATGCCCTCCATCAGCGACGGCATATACTGGCATACCGGCGGCGTATATACCATCACGGCCATTATGGCGCTGTTTATGCTCGGGCTGATTTTCCGAAGCCGCCAGCCCCAGTCCCTCCCCCGTGCCCTGTGGCGCGGCGCATGCCTGGCGGTGCTGGGCGTCCTGGTGGGCGGCGGCAACTATGGCGCCATGCTCGGCGCCTTCACGCTGCTTGTGCTGTTGACCATTCACGCCTTTGTCTGCCGGGATCGCAGCCGCTTTCACTGTCTGGTCGGCTTTGTTTTCCTGACCGCCGCCATGATCATCAGCGTCGCCGCTCCGGGAAACAGCCAGCGCTTTGCCATGAGCGAGGAGACGCTGTCCGTATCCAATGCGCTGGTTACCTCCGTGCTGGATTCCTTTGACCTTTTTGGCGAATTGCTGACCCCGCAGCTTTTGGCAGCGTTGATGCTGATTTTGCCTGTGATGTGGGAGCCGCTGAAGCAGAGCGAATACCGTTTCCGCCATCCATTGTTGGTGTTCGTTGCGCTCTACGGGCTGTTTGCTGCCGCGATCGTGCCCGGTGTCTATACGCAGTCCGACTACCTGGCCGGCCGCTATTACAATATTCTTTATATTTACTTCCTTGTGCTCGTCATTGGAAGCGCGCTCTATGCCGAAGGCTGGCTCATCCGGCTGCTGGAAAGCCGGCAGGATTCCCAGGCCGTTCACCTGATGGCCGCCGCGCAGACGCTCGGCGCGCGTTTCGGCGCGGTCTACCTGGCGTTGTGCATCGCCCTGACCGCATTCGGAGGGTTTGCGTTCACCATCATGAATACCTCCTCGGTCAGCGCCATTAAATCTCTGGTAACCGGCGAGGCATCCCGGTTTCAGCAGGATATGCTGGAGCGTCAGGAGTATATCCGCATAACGGATAGCGATGTAACCGCCGTTCAGCCCCTGGATGGTCAACCCTATGTGTTCAAGCAGGATCATCTGGCCTTTCAGGGGATCTATGGCCGTATACGGTATATGAAAATGTATTTCGAACTGTTCTACAACGCGCAGAACCCCTAGCGCGTGCAATAACGCAACGCCGCCGTCCCTTTGACATGACGGCGGCGTTTGATGTTTGCAGCCCGGTTCATATCCTCTGCCACAGCACCTGATAGGTATGACCGTCCGTGCCTCTGGCCGGGCGGTAGGGCTTTCCGCCCGGCGGCGGCGTTTCCGACCGGTGGGCATAGGCCACGCGGCAAACGCGCCCGTCCACCTGCTGCATGCCCACCCACAGGCCGTCGGGTCCGCCCGCCTGCGCTGCATTGACGAAGCGCCAGCCCGGCAGGTCGAACAGGCGGCATGGCAGCCCCTTGACAAAATAGGTCCGGAGCGCCTCAAACCCGCGCGGCCACACGAGCGGGCGCAGGCGGTCCGCCGGCGGCGCCTTGGGGGTTGGCCTGAAGCCCTGCGGCGGGATCCCGTCCTCCCCCGCCTCGCAGGCAGGCGCAACACGCGCGCCCTCGTCCGTCTCCCGCTCCGATGCGGAGGCGGGCGCAGGCATGGGCCGGCAGGCCGTCTGGTGCGCGCAGGCGGGCTCTGTCACGGGCTTCCCGGACGAGCTTTGTCCGCAGGCGGCCTGCGGCGCGCAAACGGCTTTTCGCGCCGCATCCTCCGCCGGTCCGGCCACCTGTGTGCCGTCCTCCGGCGCGACCTCCCCCATGGCCCGCCGGGCCGCCGCCACATAGGGAAGCGGGTCGATGGCGGGCAGAAAGATCTCACGGGGCAGCTCTTTGTCCCGTTTTGAGGGCCGCTTTGCCGCAACGACCTGCGGCTGGGGGGCAGGCCGGGCCGGCGGGACCTGGTCAGGCACGGCGGGCGTCGGCATCCGGTCGGGAGCCGTCTTTGCGGGCGCGGCGTTTCGCGCCCGCTGCGAGCGCGCCAGGCGCTCGCACAGGGCCAGCGCGGCGTTTTTGGCGTCCAGCAGGCTTCCCGCGCTCTGCCGGACGCAAAGGCCGATCATCAGCGGCGCGGGCTCCGCGCCGTCGCTGAGCAGCAGCAGGGCCTGCAGGCGCTCCGGCGCGAGCGCGTCCGTGGGAAGCTCCGCCGTCAGGGACGCCTCCCCGTGCGCATTCACGCGCGCCTGGCCCATCAGCCGCGCCTCGCCGCCTGCGCCGTACCAATAGGCCTGCACGCCGTCCACGTCCAGACCGCGCGCGTTGAGCTGCCCTAAAAGCCTCCCCCGCTCGCTCTGTAGCCGTGCATAGCCGCTCACGCCCGGATGCATGGGCTTGAGAAGAATCAGTTGCTGGCGAAATTCCGGCATGGGCGCGCCTCCTTTCGGGCAAGGATATGCCTCGCCCCCGCCGCGCATGCCTGTCCGTACAGCCGTTCCCCTTTCAGATGAAATATGCTATAATAACCCCATCATTGCGAAAGGGGGAACCGATGCATGCACGAGGCCGATCAGCTTACCGCCGTGGTGCAGGAGACCACCTTCCGCAACGAGGACAACGGATACACCGTGCTGCGCGTGGGAACGAGTCGCGCGCAGCAGACCGTAGTGGGCGTCATGCCCGAGCTGAGCCCCGGCGAGAACGTCACCTTCGAGGGCTACTGGACCGAGCATCCCGTCTACGGGCGTCAATTCAACGCCAAAGCCTGCGCCATCACCCCGCCCACGGGCAAGAGCGCCATTGAAAAGTACCTGGGCTCCGGCCTCATCCGCGGCATCGGCCCGGCCACGGCCAAGCTCATCGTGGCCCGCTTCGGGGAAAGGGCCCTCGATATTCTCGACGAACAACCCCAGCGCCTGACCGAGCTGCCCGGCATCGGCCCCAAGAAGGCCGCCATGATCGCCGAGAGCTATTTGCAGCAGATGGGCATGCGGCGGGCGCTGGTGTTTTTGCAGAATTACGGCATCAGCCCCACGCTGGCGATGCGCATCGCCAAGTACTACGGCGAGGAAACGGTGGAGCTGGTGCGCGAAAACCCCTACCGCATGGTGCTGGACGTGGAGGGCGTGGGCTTTCTCACGGCGGACCGCATGGCGCTGAGCATGGGCATCGACCCGCAGAGCGACTTTCGCATCCGGGCGGCGCTGTTTTACCTGATGGGCGAGGCGGCCGTGAACGGCGGGCACACCTACCTGCCGCGCGAGATGCTTTTGGAGCGCGCCTGCAAAATGCTGCGCGCCGAAGCCGAGCTGGTGGACCGGCAGATCGCCCAGGGGCTTTTGCAAAAGATGCTGATGGGCTTTTCCCTGCCGGACTGCGAGCAGGCGCTGTGCCTGCCGCTGTACTTTCACGCCGAGCAGGAGATCGCCCTGCGCCTTGCGCAGCTGATGCGCGCGCGGCCCTACAAGCGCGTGGCGGGGCTGGACAAGCGCATCGCGCAGTACGAACGCGAACTGGGCGTGCGCTTTGACGCGCTGCAAAAGCGCGCCATCACCAGCGCCGTGGAGGAAGGCGTGCTGGTGGTGACCGGCGGGCCCGGCACGGGCAAAACGACCATCATCCGGTGCATCATCAGCCTTTTGAAGGCCGAAAACGAGATTCTGCTCTGCGCGCCCACAGGCCGCGCCGCCAAGCGCATGAGCGAGGCCACGGGCGAGGAGGCCAGGACCATCCACCGCCTGCTGGAATACGGCGGCGACGCCGACACCTTCGCAAGGGGCGAGGACTATCCGCTGGAGGCGGACTGCCTGATCGTGGACGAGATGAGCATGGTGGATGTGACCCTCATGCGCGGCCTTTTGCGCGCGGTGGTGCCGGGCACGCGCCTGATTCTGGTGGGCGACGCGGACCAGCTGCCCAGCGTGGGCGCGGGCAACGTGCTCAGCGACATCCTGCAAAGCGACGCGGTGCCCAGCGTGCGCCTGACGGAGATCTTCCGGCAGGACGAGAGCAGCATGATCGTATGGAACGCCCACCTGATCAACGGCGGTAAGATGCCCATCCTGCGCACGCGGGACACGGACTTTTTCTTTGAGCGCAAGGCCCTGCAATCCGAGGCGGCGCGCACCATCGCCGAGCTGCTCACCACGCGCCTGCCCAAATACCTGGGCTTTCCGCGGGAGCGTTGGCGGGACGAATCCGTCCGCTCCATCCAGGTGCTCGCCCCCGCCAAGAAGGGCGATTGCGGGGCCATCGCGCTCAACCATCTGCTTCAGGACGCGCTCAACCCGGAGCGCGAGGGGCTGGACGCCCTTTTGCACGGCGAAACGGAGTTCCGCGTGGGCGACAAGGTGATTCAGACCAAGAACGACTATCAGCTGGAATATACCCGGCAGACGCCCTTCGGCACGGAAACGGGCGCGGGCGTATTCAACGGCGACGTGGGTTATGTCCTGCGCATCGACCCGGCGGAGCACCTCCTGACCGTGTGCTTTGACGACGAGCGGCTGGTCACCTATCAGAAGCAGCAGCTCGACGCGCTGGAGCTGGCCTACTGCCTCACCGTGCACAAAAGCCAGGGCAGCGAGTTTCCCGTGGTGGTGATGCCCGTGGTGGGCGGACCGCCCATGCTGATGGCGCGCAACCTGCTCTACACCGCGCTCACGCGCGCGCGGCGGCTGGTGGTGCTGGTGGGGCGCGAGGAGGTCATCGCCCAGATGGTGCGCAACGATCATGTCGCCCGGCGCTACACCACCCTGTGCGACCGCCTGAAGGCGGCAGCCCTGCTGTGAGCGCCTTCTGGGGCGACCTGTACCGCCCGTTTCTGCCGGTTCTGTTTCCACAGGAGACATCCTGTCACCTCTGCGAGCGGGCAACGGAGGGGGAAGGCTCCATCCTGTGCCCCGCCTGCACGGCGGCGCTACGCCGTCTCCGCATCCCGGCGCAGGACGCCTTTTCCCTGCACGAGCCGCTCGGCGCGTGCGTTTCGGCCTACTACCATGAGGACGAGGCCCGCCGCCTGTGCCACCTGCTCAAGTTCCGCTGGGACGCGGCCGCCGCGCGTCCGCTGGCCGCGGGCATGGCGGAGGCGCTGGCCCTGTCCGGCCTTGCGGAGGCGTTCGACGGCGCGGCTCCGGTGCCGGCGCACCCGGAGCGCCTGCGCGAGCGCGGCTACAACCAGGCCGCGCTGCTGGCCCGCGCCGTATGCGAGCATGCGGGCCTGTCACTGTGGGAGGACGCGCTCACGCGCACGCGGCATGGCACGTCCCAAATCACCCGAAGCCGGGAGGAACGCCTCGCCGCCCTGACCGGCGCGTTTACGGCGGACGGCGCGCGGGTCGCCGGAAAGCGCGTTCTGCTCATCGACGACGTGCTTACCACCGGTGCGACCGCCGTCGCCTGCGCCCAGGCGCTGCTGGATGCCGGAGCCGAACGCGTATGCCTGCTCACGGCCTGCTGCGCCTAGCTTGCAAAAAAGCGCCCGGCTGAAATCCAGCCGGGCGCCAGACCGTTGAAAAACCCCCTGATTTTGGGGAGAGCCGCGTTTCTTGCGCCTTTCAGGCGCTCGCAACGCTCGCAAGAAATGCTGCGGCATAAGGCTTTGGGGCTCTGCCCCAAACCCCGGCAGGGGCCTGAGGCCCCTGCACCCCGCACTTTGTCGGCAGCCTGACGCCCGGCTGAAAAGTCCAGCCGGGCGCTTCCGTCTTGCCGCGCCGCCCTCCGTCCGCCGGGAGGCGTTTTTTTCCTTTACACCAACGTCCGAATCACAAGGTACGCGCCATAGGCGATCATCAGCCCGCCGCCGATCCGGCGGATGAGGAGCTGGTGGTTGCGCAGCCACCCCAGCGCGCCCTTGAGCCACTGATACATCAGCATCACGGCCAGCATGGGCAGGCTCAAGCCCAGCGCGAACACGGCCAGCGACACGATGCCCGTCCACATGGTGGCATTGTCGGCGCTGGCGGCCAGCACCAGCGCATTGGCCAGCACCGGGGTGAGGCAGGGGGTCCAGGAAATGGCGATGATCAGTCCAAAGAGGAACGACCCCACAAAGCCGTTCATGGACGGCTGCCTGCCGCCCAGGCCCGGCACGGCGGGCAGGTGAATGTGAATCACATCCACCATCCACACGCCAAAGAGCAGCATCAAAACGCCCGTGACGATGTCCAGCGTGCCGCGGTCGGTGTTCTTGAGCAGCGACCCCAGCGCGCCCGCGCCCGCGCCCATCAAAGTAAAGAGCAGCACGAAGCCCAGCAGAAGCCCCAGGCAGCGCTTGAACACCTGCAAGCGGCCGGGCGCGGCGTCCGTGCCGCCCAGCAGGTACATGGCGTACACCGGCAGCATGGGCAGCACGCACGGGGAGACGAACGCCAGCAGCCCGCCGCCCAGCATGGCCCACAGGGACATGGGTTCGGGCGCCACGCCAAACAGGCCCGTCATTCCTCCGCCGCCTTTCTGGCCACGCCCATGGCGTCCAGCTGGCCGGTCATCTGCTCCAGGGTGAGCATGTAGTTGGCCGCCGCCTCCAGCGTGCCGTCAGGATTGAGGAACAGGCTCGCCGGATAGCCCTGCAACCCGACCAGGCTGGCCACCAGCATGTCCTCGTCCTCAAAGAAGGTCATGTCCTCCATGCCGTATTTTTCCTTGACGGAGGCGGTGTTGTCGGCGTTTTCGCCGTCCCACACATGCACCAGCACGATGGCCAGCTCATCCTCGTCGTAGGTATCATAAAGGGTTTTGATGTCGGGCATCTCCTGCATGCAGTAGTAGCACCATTCGGTGAAGAAGTTGATAAAAACCGTCTTGCCCAGATAGGGCGAAAGGTCCAGGCTGGTGTGGCTGTTCATCAGCTGGGTCACGTTGGGGGCTTCCTCGGCCGGCGCAAGGGGCGCGGCGGCCAGCAGCACCGCCAGCACGAGCAGGCCCGCGAGTTTCCGGAGCGACGCTTTGTTCATCCTTCGGTACCTCCTTCAGGTTTAAGTTACTTATGAATTATACCATTTTGTAGCCGGGTGAAACAATCTTTTGCATGTTACAATTTCCGGCAGGCAGCGCAGGCGTCAAAAATGCAATTTTCGATTTTGAAAATTCATTTTCGCGAAAAACCCCAAAAAAGCGTACCTCCTGCACTTTACGAGGAAAACGAAATATGATATAATGTCAATCGTTCCTTTCGCACCGCCGCGCCGGCCTGCGTGCGGCGGCTGCGTTTTGCAGGGATAAATCCTTTATCCTTCATCTTCTTCATCATCAATGCCGCAACAGGGAGGAAACCGCCATGCCGCTTGGACTGTCCAGAAAATGCAGCGCTATCGCCCCCTCCGCCACCCTGGCCATGGATGCCAGGGCCAAGGAGCTGCGCAGCCAGGGCGTCAACGTGATCGGCTTTGCCGCGGGCGAGCCGGATTTTGAAACCCCCGCCCCCATCCGCGAGGCCATGAAGGAGGCCATGGACCTGGGCATGACCCGCTACACGCCCGTGGCGGGCACGCTGGAGCTGCGCCGCGCCATCGCCGCGCGGCTTGAGGCGGATCACGGCCTTATCTACGGCATGGACGAGATCGTCGTCTCCAACGGCGCCAAGCATTCCCTTTACAACGCCTTTCAGGCCATTTTGGACCCCGGCGACGAGGTCATCGTTGACAAGCCCTGCTGGGTGAGCTACCCGGAGATGGTCCGCATGGCCGGGGGCGTGCCGGTCTTTCTGGACTGCCCGGAAAGCCAGAACTTTTTGCCCTCGATGGCGGATTTTGAAAAGCTCATCACCCCGCGCACCAAGGCCTTTATCCTCAACACGCCCTCCAACCCCAACGGCTGCATGTGGTCGCGCGAGCAGCTTCAGCAGCTGGCGGACCTGGCCGTGAAGTACGACTTCTACATCGTGGCCGATGAGATCTACGAAAAGCTGGTCTACAGCGGCGAGAAGCACTACTCCATCGCCACCTTCGGTCCGGAGGTCAAGGCCCGCACCATTCTGATCAACGGCGTGAGCAAGTCCTACGCGATGACGGGCTTCCGCATCGGCTACGCCTGCGGCCCCCGCGACGTGATCAAGGGCATGGTCAACTACCAGAGCCAGGCCACCTCCGCCCCCAATACTGCGGCGCAGCACGCTGCGGCCGTGGCCCTCACCATGCCGCAGGACTGCGTGGAGGAGATGCGCCGTGCCTTCGAGCAGCGGCGCGACCGGCTGGTGGAGCTGATCAACGCCATCCCCGGCCTGAGCTGCCGCAAGCCCCACGGCGCGTTCTACGTGATGATGAACATCCGCGGCATCACCGGCAAGCGCTGCCACGGCACGGAGCTGACCGGGAGCACGGCCATCGCCGAGGCGCTGCTGGAGCACGCGCACGTGGCGGTGGTGCCCGGCGCGGCCTTCCTGGACGAGGGCTTCTGCCGCATCAGCTACGCCACGTCCATGGAGAACATCGAGGAGGGACTCACGCGCATCGCCGCCTTTGTAAAGGAGCTGGAGTAAATGCTGGAATACAGCGAAAGAACCCATCAGCTCATGCAGGCCAAATACCAGTATGAGCTCCAGGACGTCCCGGACCCCAACCTCTACCGCGAGATCTTCGACTACGAATCCATCCCGAAGATCGCCTTCAACAACCGTCTGGTGCCCATCAACATGCCCGCGGAGATCTGGATGACCGACACCACCTTCCGCGACGGCCAGCAGAGCGTCAGCCCCTTCAAGCCCGAGCAGATCGAGCACCTTTTCAAGCTGGAAAGCCGCCTGGGCGGCCCCAAGGGGCTGATCCGCCAGAGCGAGTTCTTCCTCTACACCGACCGCGACCGCGAGGCGCTGGAGCGCTGCCAGGCGCTGGGGCTGAAATACCCGGAGATCACCACCTGGATTCGCGCCAACGAAAAGGACTTCCAGCTCGTCAAGGCCGCGGGCGTGCGCGAGACGGGCATCCTCGTCTCCTGTAGCGACTACCACATCTTCAAGAAGATGCACCTCACCCGCGCGCAGGCCATGGACAAATACCTGGGCATCGTCAAGGCGGCGCTGGCGCAGGGCATCGTGCCCCGCTGCCACTTTGAGGACATCACCCGTGCCGACTTCTACGGCTTTGTCCTGCCCTTCGCCGAGCAGCTCATGCTCCTGTCCGAGGAAAGCGGCCTGCCCATCAAGGTGCGCGCCTGCGACACCATGGGCTATGGCGTGACATATCCCGGCGCGGCGCTGCCCCGCAGCGTGCCCGGCATCATCTACGGCCTCAACCACTACGCCCGCATCCCCTCCGAGCAGCTGGAGTGGCACGGCCACAACGACTTTTACAAGGTCGTCTCCAACGCCGGCACCGCGTGGCTCTACGGCTGCGCCAGCGTCAACTGCTCGCTGCTGGGCATCGGCGAGCGCACGGGCAACTGCCCGCTGGAGGCCATGGCCATCGAGTATCAGGCCCTGCGCGGCACCACCGACGGCATGGACCTGACCGCCGTGAGCGAAATCGCCGAGTACATGGAGCGCGAGATCGGGCTGGAGATCAGCCCGCGCCAGCCCTTCGTGGGCCGCCACTTCAACGTCACGCGCGCCGGCATCCATGCCGACGGCATGCTCAAGGACGAGGAAATCTACAACATCTTCGACACCGCCGCCATTTTGAACCGCCCCGCCTCCGTGGCCGTGGACAGCCACAGCGGTCTGGCCGGCATCGCGCACTGGCTCAACAGCTACTTTCGCCTCAAGGGCGAAAACGCCGTGGGCAAGCAGGACCCGCTGGTGACGGCCGTCAAGGAGCAGGTGGACGCCCTCTACGCCGAGGGCCGCAACACGGTCATGGGCGACGAGGAGCTGGAGGTCATGGTCCGCGACGCGGATCAGGAGCGCTTCGAGCGTCTGCTGTTCCATAAGAGCTGATCTTCGCTATCCATCCCACCGGCAAAGGTCCGGCCCCTCAACGGCCGGGCCTTTGCGCGTCTGCGCCGGCCTTTTGGGCACGCTGATGCGCTTCTTTCCCGTCTGACAAACGCGATTCGGCGTACACCTCTGCGCTGAATGCATCGATGAGGACCCGATTGGATTCTGTACTGGATAAATCAAAGCCGACTTCGTAAACAATTCTGTCCTCCGAATTCTGATACAAAGTAACGTATGCCTTTTGCTCGGCGGATGGCTCGAGATGGTTCCACGCAATTTCCATCGCGGCCTCCGCTCCGATCATCTGATCGGTGGGCAGCACATGCTGATGCTCCAGAATTTGCTTTGCAAAGGCGGGAAGCTCGCCGTACTTTTCGATCTGCCGCTGTTGAAGCGAAACGACCAACGTATAGAACGCATACTGCTCGTCCAGCTCCCACCAGCGGAAGGTCTGAAAATGATGCAGAGCGCAATGAGATTGATATAGTACCCGCAAGTCGTTTTTGTCATGAATATCTATGGAAATGTTGCCAGTATCCTGGTATAAGGTTCCCGTAAACTCCGGTGTTTTTCTATCTTCGCCATAATATTCAAAAACCCAGGCGCCGCCATCATCGGGATACCTCCAGAAATGTACGCTTTCATGATAGCTGCCAAGGTCAATGAGGGATGTATCCTTTTCTTGTGCAAGCTCTGCATAAAGCTTCTCCTGGACAAGCCTTCTTGCCTCATCAAGCGAAAGGTCTTCTGCCGCAGGCAGCGCAGCAACGGTTTGGCCGCTTAGTCCAATCTCTATTTCATAATGGGCGTATTCGTATTGTTGCTCCAGGGACCAGGTTGTTTGATCTCCCCATACCTGTTCAAACACATTCTGAAGTGCATGGTAGGCTGTTAACCATGCTTCATGCTTGTCAGGATCAACGATGTCAATGCCACTATCTTTCGCGATGCCCACAAAGAGATCCTTGCTCTCGTTATTCCATTCATCCAAGAAACCGGTTGCTTCTTGCTCCTGCTTTAGCCGCGCCTTGAACTGGGACAAATTTTCGCTTTGATTCGTTTGTGTCTGCGCAAAGGCGATAACCGGCAGCATGGCAGCCGTCAGCAGCACACAGATGATCGCGCATAGCTTCTTCATGGGAGTTCCTCCTTTTCGTTTTGAGCGCAAGGCGGAATAGTAACGTATGGAATTTTAAAAATGCATTGTCCTGACATCTACTAAACGAAAGAGGCAATCACTTGATTCCCATTTTTTGTTTTACCGGCTGTTGCCTTCGCAAAATGCATCAATCCTCGCGCACCGGCTTCTCCGGCCGCAAACGTGTCCGGATTCGGATTTCACTTAGATGGTCGCGGATCTTGGGCAGTCCGAAGCCTGCCGTTGATTGGCCGGACATTTGCGTATGCTAACGTGGCGTTAAGGTTTTTTCCTTTTTCATCCTTCGCATGGGCTTTCCGGCCCGGCTGTGGTATACTGACTTTGTTTATGCATACGAAAGGATGTGCTTGCATTGCAGGATACCCCCCGTCAAAGCCCCCTGCTGGGGATTCTTAAGGGCGCGGTCATCGCCATCGGCGCGCTGCTGCCGGGCATCAGCGGCGGCGCGCTGTGCGTCATCATGGGCATCTACAAACCCATGATGGCTCTTCTGGCCGACCCCATCCACCAGTTCAAAAAGCAGATCGGTTTCTTCTGGCCCATCGCGGTTGGCATGCTGGTGGGTACGCTGGGCATTTCCCGGCTTCTGGGCGACTTTTTGGAGCGTTCCGAAACGGCGGCCATCTTCCTCTTTATCGGCCTGATCGTGGGCACGCTGCCCAGCCTTTTGCGCGAGGCGCGGCAGCAGGGCGTGGCCCGCGGCTCGACGGCCGCGCTGGTCATCGCGCTGCTGGTCATGCTCTCCTGGATGATTCCCATGTCCCTGGGCGGCCAGGCCAACGTGGTCCCCAACCTGGGCTGGTGGTGCCTGTGCGGGGTACTGTGGGGCCTGGGCATCATCGTGCCGGGCATGAGTCCCAGCAACATCTTCTTTTTCCTGGGGCTGGCCACGCCCATGTACGCCTCCATCGGCGCGTTGGACCTGGGCGTGATTCTGCCCATGGGCGTGTGCCTGCTGCTCACGGTGGTGCTGCTCTCCCGCGGCGTGGGCTACTGCCTCAAGCGCTGGTACTCGCTGTTCATGCACGCGGTGGTGGGCGTGGTGCTGGCCTCCACGGTGGTGATCCTGCCCCCGGTCAAGCTGCTCATCTCGCCCGGCTACACCTTCGCCATGGGCGCGGGCAACTGGCTGGTGTACGCGGCCTGCTTCGCGGTAGGTGCGGCGCTGGCCTGGGCGCTGGGCAAGGTGCAGGGGAAGGAATAAGCCGGCCTTTTTCGACAAGCTAAAGCCCCTGACCTCTAACTGTCGAGAAGCCCTTTTTCGGGAGGTTTGGAGGGCCCGGAGGTCCTCCAAAGTGAATTCGTATCGCCCGGCTTTCCCCGGTCGCTCAATCTTCGCGGA
>NBJMC04203__coassemble_888_pt1 | contig 13898 bp, 13 predicted proteins | sample NBJMC04203__metabat2_high_PE_053 | metagenome-assembled genome bin NBJMC04203 | reverse complement strand
ACCTGGCCTACCTCTATACCCATCCCATTCCCGCGGTAGGCGGGATGCCGGTGGGGTCTAACGGCAAGGCCACGCTGCTGCTCTCCGGCGGCATCGACAGCCCGGTGGCGGGCTGGATGATCGCCAAGCGCGGCGTGCGCGTGGACGCGGTGCACTTCTATTCCTTTCCCTATACCAGCGAGCGCGCCCGTGAAAAGGTGCTGGACCTGGCCCGCATTCTCAGCGAAAGCCTGTGCGGCGTGCGCGTGCATGTGGTGCCGTTTACCGATATCCAGATGCAGATTCACGAGAAGTGCCACGAGGATTACACCACCATCATCATGCGCCGCTACATGATGCGCATCGCCAACGCCATTGCGAAAAAGGAGCATTCCCAGGCGCTGATCACGGGCGAGAGCATCGGCCAGGTAGCCAGCCAGACCATGCATGCCCTCGGCTGCACGGACGCCGTGGCGGATATGCCGGTGTTTCGGCCGCTCATCGGGTTTGACAAGTCCGAGATCATCGAAATTGCGCAGAAGATCGGCACGTATGAAACCTCGTCCCTGCCCTATGAGGACTGCTGCACCGTCTTTACGCCGCGGCACCCGGCCACCAAGCCCAAGCTGGAGATCATTCTCGACGGCGAAAGCAAGCTTGACTCCGACGCGCTGATCGCCGCCGCGCTGGAGGGTACGGAGGTTTTTGAGCTCTAAGGCAGCCAGGAGACAAATGTCGCCAGCGCCAGGCCCGGAAGCCCCAGGAACCCTGCGCTGACCGCGGAGAGCGGTCCCTGCGGAAAGGAGATGCCCAGCGGCGAAAGCCCCAGCCAGCACAGGTAGCACAGGATGATGCCCGCGCACATCCGCTCCACAACGCGCATCAGGCCCCGCCGGGGCGCCGCGCGCATGCACAGGGGATAGCTCACGCTAAGTGTCGCCGCGATCATGGCCACCGCCAGAAGCCTGTCCGTCATATCCGGCTCACCTCCGCTACCAGCGTATGCGTCCGCGCGGCGGAATAGACGCGGCCGGCGCAGCGAATTGTGAAGGTTTTATCAAATGAGGGCTTGCGGCTCACGGGGGAATGATGTATAATCTCCTGTGGGATAAATTTGGTCATGCGGGACGCGGTTTGTCCCGACTAGGAAGGGTGCAATGCAGGACGGTTATTTTAGCCTGATGCAGCAGCTGGCTCCGGACCTTGCGCAGGAAATCGAATTGCGGGCGCTGGTGCTGGAGCGCATCGGCGCGCTGCAGCCCGTGGGCAGACGGCAGCTGGCCGCCCGGCTCAACCTCCCGGAGCGCGAGGTGCGCACGGTGGCGACGCTGCTAAAGAAGCACGGCCTCATCACGCTGGACGCAGCGGGCATGTGCCTGACTCCCGCGGCGGAGAGCGCGCTGCCCATGGCGCGGCGTTTCAGCCGGGAGCTGAAGGGCCTGACCCGGCTGGAGACGGCGCTTACCGAGCGGCTGGGTGTGGACAAGGTGTGTGTGGCTGCCGGCAACGCTGACACGGACCTGCATGTGCTGGGTGAGGTGGGCCGGGTTGCGGGCATGCGCCTGCGCGGCTTTTTGCAGACGGGCTCCACGCTGGCCGTGACCGGCGGCAGCACCATCCGCGAGGTGGCTTTTGCGGTGCCGCAGGGCACGCCCATGAACGTGATGGTGGTGCCTGCGCGTGGCGGCATGGGCGGCGCGCTGGAAACACAGGCCAATACCCTCGCCTGTGAGATCGCCCGCCGTTTGGGCGGACATCACCGCATGATGCATCTGCCCGACCACCTGGACGAGCAGGCGCTGCAGGAGATGCGCAAGCTGACCGAGATTGACGAAACGCTGGCGCTTTTGGAGCGTGCGGACGTGGTGCTGCATGGGATTGGCCGCGCGGACGACATGACCCAGCGCCGGCAGCTTCCCGGTCCGGTGAGCGCGGAGGTATTGCGCAAGGGCGCAGTTGCCGAGGCCTACGGCTGCTACTTCGACGCGAGGGGGCGACTGGTGTATTCCGCCTCCACCGTAGCGCACAACCTGGGCGCGCTCAAGCCCGATTGCGCGATGATCGCCGTGGCCGCCGGCGCCAAGAAGGCAGAGGCCATCGCCGCGGTGATGAAAAACCGCCGCCACGCCATGCTGGTGACCGACGAAGGCGCGGCCAAGGCGATTTTGGGTGAAACCCCCTAACCAACGCTTGCACGCCCGGAAACGGGCTTTGCAATACCAACACAACGAATTTACCAGGACGGAGGAGTGTACGTTATGGCGAAGAAAACCATCGAGGACATTCAGGTCAAAGGCAAAAAAGTGCTTGTTCGCTGCGATTTTAACGTGCCCATGGACGAAAACAAGGTCATCACCGACGAAAACCGGCTGCGTGGCGCGCTGCCCACCATCAAGTACCTGATGGAGCACGGCGCCAGAGTGATCCTGTGCTCCCACCTGGGCCGCCCCAAGGGCGAGTTTAACATGAAGTATTCCCTCAAGCCCGTCGCCAAGCGCCTGAGCGAAATGCTGGGCGTGGAGGTGAAGATGGCCGATGACGTGATCGGCCCCTCCGCCAAGGCGCTGGCTGCCGGCCTCAAGGATGGCGAGGTCATGCTGCTGGAGAACGTCCGCTTCCATAAGGAAGAGGAAAAGAACGATCCCGCCTTCGCCAAGGAGCTGGCTTCCCTGGCCGAGATGTATGTCAACGACGCCTTCGGCACCGCGCACCGCGCGCATGCCTCCACGGAGGGCGTGACCCATTACCTGACCCCCTCCGTGGCCGGTTACCTGATCGGCAAGGAACTGAGCATCATGGGCAAGGCCCTGGAGGACCCGGCCCGTCCCTTTGTGGCGATCCTGGGCGGCGCGAAGGTGTCCGACAAGATCGGCGTCATCAACAACCTGCTGGAAAAGGTCGATACCCTGATCATCGGCGGCGGCATGAGCTACACCTTCCAGAAGGCGCTTGGCCTTAGCATCGGCAAGAGCCTGTGCGAAAACGACAAGGTCGATCTGGCCAAGGACCTGATGGCCAAGGCCAAGGAAAAGGGCGTGAAGCTCCTCCTGCCCGTGGACAACGTGTGCGGCGACAGCTTCAGCAACGACGCCAACCGCATCACCGTCGCGTCCGCCAACGGCATCCCGGACGACTACGAGGGCATGGACATCGGACCCGAAACCGCCAAGATCTACGCCGATGTGGTCCGCGAGGCGGGCACCGTGGTGTGGAACGGCCCCATGGGCGTGTTCGAGTTTGAAAACTTCGCCGTGGGCACCCGCGCCGTGGCCAAGGCCATGAGCGAGTGCAAGGGCGTGACCATCATCGGCGGCGGCGACAGCGCTGCGGCGGTCGAGCAGATGGGCTATGCCGACAAGGTGACCCATGTTTCCACCGGCGGCGGCGCGAGCATGGAATTCCTGGAGGGCAAGACCCTTCCCGGCGTTGCCGCGCTCAACGACAAGTAAGATCTTCCCCGTTGCGCAGGCCGTCAACACCGGCCTGCGCAACATTTGCGCGCCGCAAACCGGTTTCAGGCGGTTCAAATGCGGTTAAACCATAGACGTATCCCAATGATTGATCAAAGTGAGGTACAAACCATGCGTAAGCCTATCATTGCCGGCAACTGGAAGATGAACAAGACCCCCGACGAAGCCCGCGAGCTGGTTGCCGCGCTCGTGCCCGCCGTGAAGGACGCGGATTGCGACGTGGTGGTGTGCGTGCCCGCGACGGACTTTGCCGCCGTCAAGGAAGCGGCCCAGGGCAGCAACATCCATCTGGGCGCGCAGAACGTCCACTTCGCCAAGAGCGGCGCCTATACGGGCGAACTCAGCGCCGACATGCTCAAGGCCTGTGGCGTGGAGTATGTGGTCATCGGCCACAGCGAGCGCCGCCAGTACTTCGGCGAGACCGACAAGACCGTGAACCTGCGCGTACGCGCGGCGGTGGAAGCCGGCCTGATCCCCATCATCTGCGTGGGCGAGCTCAAGGACGAGCGCGAGAGCGGCTACACCGACACCATCGTGGAGTATCAGACGCTGATGGCGCTGCATGGCCTGACCGATGAGCAGATCAAGAACGCCGTCATCGCCTACGAGCCCGTCTGGGCCATCGGCACCGGCCTCACCGCCACCGACGAGCAGGCGAACGAGACCATCGGCGTCATCCGCAAGGCCGTCGCCCGCAAATATGGCCAGGACGTGGCCGACGCGGTGCGCATCCAGTACGGCGGCAGCATGAACCCCAAGAACGTCAAGGGTCTCATGGCGCAGCCCGAAATCGACGGCGGCCTCATCGGCGGCGCGAGCCTCAAGGCCCCCGACTTCACCCAGGTGGTTCTCTACAACAAGTAACCAGATAAGAAGGAGCAGCTAAACCATATGCAAAAAACCATGACGGCCCTTATCATCATGGACGGCTTCGGCATCAATCCCGCTCATGAGGGCAATGCGATCTATCAGCAGGGCACGCCCAGGCTGGACGCGCTTATGGCCCGCTACCCGCATACCCAGATCGGCGCAAGCGGCATGGACGTGGGCCTGCCCGACGGCCAGATGGGTAACAGCGAGGTCGGCCACCTCAACATCGGCGCGGGCCGCATTGTCTATCAGGAGCTGACCCGCATCACCAAGGACATTCAGGACGGAACGTTCTTTGAGAAAGCGCCGCTGGTCCATGCCATGGATACGGCCAGGGAAACCGGCAAGAACGTGCACCTGATGGGCCTGGTCAGCGACGGCGGCGTGCACAGCCACAACACGCACCTGTACGCCCTGCTGGAAATGTGCAAGCGCCGCGGGGTGGAAAACGTATATGTGCACTGCTTCCTGGATGGCCGCGACGTGCCGCCCACCAGCGGCATCGACTATGTGCGCGAGCTTGAGGCCAAGCTGGACGAGATCGGCGTGGGCAAGATCGCCACGGTGATGGGCCGCTACTGGGCCATGGACCGCGACAACCTGTGGGATCGCGTGCAGAAGGCCTATGACGCCATGGTGCTGGGCCAGGGCCAGGCGACGGCCGATACCGCCGTTCAGGCCGTGGAGCAGAGCTATGCGAAGGAAGAGACGGACGAGTTCGTCAAGCCCACCGTGGTGCTGGAAAACGGCCAGCCCGTGGCCACCATCGGCGAGGGCGACAGCGTGATCTTCTTCAACTTCCGTCCCGACCGCGCCCGCCAGCTCACCCGCACCTTCATTCAGCCTGATTTCACCGGCTTCCCGCGCGGCAAGGGCTATTTCCATGTCAACTTCGTCAGCATGACGCAGTACGATGAAACCTTCACCGGGCTTGAGGTGGTCAACCCGCCGGAGACGCTGGAGAACACGCTGGGCGAGTACCTTTCCAAGCTGGGCAAGACGCAGCTGCGCATCGCGGAAACCCAGAAGTACGCGCATGTCACCTTCTTCTTCAACGGCGGCGTGGAAAAGCCCAACGAGGGCGAGGACCGCGTGCTGATTCCGTCCTCCAAGGTGGCTACCTTCGATATGAAGCCCGAAATGTCCGCCTACGAGATCACGGACAAGGCAGTTGAGCTCATCAACGAAAAGAAGTACGACGTGATGATCCTCAACTTCGCCAACTGCGATATGGTGGGCCACACGGGCGTGATGGAGGCGGCCATGAAGGCCGTCGCCGCGGTGGATGAGTGTGTAGACCGCGTGGTCAAGGCCGTTCTGGACAACGGCGGACGCGCTTTCGTCACGGCCGACCACGGCAACGCCGACCAGATGGTGGACCCCGAAACGGGCGAGCCCTTCACCGCGCACACCACCAACCCCGTGCCCTTCATCGCCGTGGGGCCGGAAATGGTGGGCAAGACCCTGCGCGAGGGCGGACGCCTGGCCGATATCGCACCCACGATGCTGCACAGCATGGGCATCCCCGTGCCTGCCGAGATGACGGGCAAGTCGCTCATCGTGGAGTGATCCGCACAGCAAGGAACCCGTTGAAAATGCCGCCCCGGCGCGATGCGCGCCGGGGCGGTTTCCTTTGCATGGAATTGTGACAAGGCTTGCGCTAGTTCTTTCTTGCCCTGACGATGATGACCTCCGGAATTTCCGGATTGCGGTAGTACGCTTCCAAAAAGCCGTCAATCACAAAGCCGGCGTCAAAACAGCACCGGAAGATCTCCTGCATGGAGCGGTGATAATAGCGCTGCTTGCAGGGCTGGCCCGCGATGGCTTCCCCCAGGTATGCATGTTCGGTCCGGTACTGCTTTGTCAGCGTCACAAAACAGGGGTGCTGGGTTGCGAACACAAAGATGCCCTTGTCCGCCAGCAGCGTTTGCAGCGCCTCAAACAGCGGCCGGACGTCGGAAATGTCCATGATGGCCATGCAGGAAACCGCTTTGCTGAAGGGCGGCGTCCTTCGAAGCGGCAGCAGGCTTTCCAGTTTGGCGGCATCCGCGACGCAGAATTCGATTCTTTCCTGAAACGGTCGCTGGCGTTTCCGCGCCAGTGCAATCATGGCGGGGCTTTGATCAAAGGCCAGGACCTTTGCGCCCCGCTTGGCCATGAAGGCGGAGTAATTGCCGTTTCCACAGGCAATATCCAGAATGACGTCACCGGCCTGAGGAGAGAGGAGCTCCGTCACGCCGGGACGGACGACCTCTCTGTGAAACGAATTGGAATCATCGCCCATGCAGGCGTCCCAAAAGGCCGCGTTCGTCTCCCATACGCTTAGATCGTCCACGGAAAAATCGCTCATGATGCGTTCCTCCATGCAACATGCTGTGTGAAGTTTTGTTACTGTGCCGGAGAAACGGGAGTCCCCTCCATCACATCGGTGACCAGCGTCAGGCAGCGTTCCATCACGCCCCGCTGGGTATCGTCCACATAGTCGGGATAGGTCTGGCCGTCGTTGAGGATGACGCGGTAGCGCGTGATGTCATCCTCCTTGCCGCGCCAGGAATAGGTGGGGGTATACGTCAGGTTGTCAAACGCCACACAGCCGGTGGCGGGGTCGTAGACCACGTCGGACCTGAGCAGAATACTGGCCAAAGTGGACCGCTTTTCCCGGTCATAGGTGAACAGGTTGCCCAGCGAATAGGCGCACAGCACAGGATGATACTTGCCGTCGCCACGATTGGCGGTGAGAATCTCCACCGTTTGCAACGTGCCGGAATGCGTGCCCAGAATGATGTCGGCGCCCGCGTCCGCAATGCCCTGGGCCAGCTCTGTCTGCGTGCTGGTGGGCGCCGTGGCGCCTTCCTTGCCCCAGCACAGCGACACCACGACCACCTTCGCGCCGGCCTGCCGCGCCTTGGCGATCTCCTCGGTAATCACGGGCAACTGCTGGGAGGCGATGGCAAAGGCCTGCTCCTCGTCGGTGGTCTGGCGCTTTCCGGAGGATGTGAGCTCGTTCTGATAGCTGAGCAGCGCCACGGAAATTCCGTTCACATCCATCAGCGTAAGGCTGTCGCGCTCCTGCTGGGAGGCGTATACGCCGTAGGGCGTCATTCCGGCGGTGGAAACGGCCTGCTGCGTTTCCACCAGGCCGGCGACGCCGCCGTTGAGCGCGCCGTAGTATCCCAGACACAGGGCGTTGACGCCGGTTTCGCGCAGGGGAACCAGCACGTCGGCAGGAATGTTGGAATCGCTTAGCTTTGCGCTGCCGATCACGTTGTTCTCCAGCGTGGCGATGCTCAAATCGGCGGTCAGATCGCCCTCAAGGTCGCCAAAGAGAATGTCGAAGCGGTACGTGCCGTCATCCGTGAGGGCCTTTTGCACGTTGGAATTGATCTGGATGCTCCCGGCCGCGCACAGCGTAAAGCGCTGCTCCGGCGGCGTGGTCGGCGCCGCGGCCGTGGGCGTGGCGGTGGCCAGACTGGATGGGGGAAGGACGGAGGCCTGCGGCGTGGGGCCTACCAGCGATACGCCGGAGGCGGCAATCTGCGACAGGGACTGGTCGATGGCTACCGCCAGCTCGGCCGCGTTGGTGCGCACGTCCGTCACGCCCGTCAGCCTGGGCAGCAACGCGCAGAATCCCCCCAGCACCACGATCGTCAGCAGAAGCATCACGACGGTTCCAAGCGAAACCCCCCGTCTCGAACGCCTGCGCCGGCTCATGCCAAGGCCCCCTTTCCGTCGCTTTCAAAGCAAAAATGCCGGGTCCCAGCCCGCGGAGGGCTTGACCAATGGATGAAGCAATGATATCATAAACACCAACCGATATGCAAGTTTAAGGAGTGACGGCCATGAAGATCAGCTTTTCCACCCTGGGCTGTCCGCGCTGGAGCTGGCGGGAGATTTTGGCGACCGCCTGCGATCTGGGCTACGGCGGCGTGGAGGTACGCGGCGTCGGAAACGACATTTCGGTTCCGAGCATCCCGGCCTTTTCCGATGAAAACCTGGAAAAGACCAAGGCCGAGCTCACCCGGCTGAAACTGACCATTCCTTGCCTGGACAGCGATTGCTGCATTCATCTGCGCGAAACGGAGCAGACCACCACCGAGGAAATCCGCGCCTACATCCACCTGGCGCAGAAGCTGGGCGTACCCTATGTGCGCGTGATGGCTACGGCGCCCGTGCCCCAGCCTGCCGGTACGGTGGACGAGGGCTACGTGCAGCACCGCGCGGTGGAGATGGGGCATTACGCGCTGGAGCACGGCGTGAAGATGCTGATTGAAACCAACGGCGTATGGAGCGACAGCGAGAAGCTGGCCCGGCTGATGAGCAACATCAGCTGCGAGGGCGTGGGCGTGCTGTGGGACGTGCATCACCCCTACCGCTTCATGCATGAAAAGCCCGAAACCACGTACCAGAACCTGCGTCCCTGGCTGTGCCACACCCATTTCAAGGACAGCACCGCCACGGCGGACGGCTACCGTTATGCCCTGCCCGGCTTTGGCGACGTGCCTCTGGAGGAGATCGTGGGCGTGCTCAAGGACGGCGGCTACGACGGCTTCTATTCCCTGGAATGGGTCAAGCGTTGGGATACCACGCTGGAGGAGCCGGGCATCGTGTTTGCGCACTACGCCAACTACATGCGCACGCTCTGACGGCGCTTGCGCCGGCGGGGTTTCAGGGGGGCGGCTGCCAGAGGGCGGCGCCCCCTTTGTGATGCAGAACCGGCATCGAACATACGTTTGACAACCGTACACAAAACCTGTATCATAGCAGGGACAAGGAGGCGTGGCACATGATCGTTTTGGGGGTGGACCCCGGCCTGGCCACGCTTGGTTGGGGCGTGATCGAAGCGGAGCGGGGCGCGCAGCGCCTGGTGGACTACGGCTGTATTCTGACCATGCCGCAGCAGTCCTTTCCCGACCGCCTGTGCCAGATTGGCCGGGATATGCGCGCGCTGCTCAGGCAGTACCGGCCGGAGGAGATCGCCTTTGAGGAATTGTTCTTTGCGCGCAACGTGACCACGGCGCTCACGGTGGGCGCGGCGAGGGGCGTGAGCCTGGCCGCGTGCGCCGAGTACACCGACCGCCTGTATGAATATACGCCCATGCAGGTGAAGCAGGCCATCGTGGGCTACGGCAAGGCCGAAAAGCAGCAGGTGCAACAGATGGTAAAGCTGCTTTTGCACATGCAGGAGATCGCCCGTCCGGACGACGCGGCGGACGCCATCGCCATCGCGCTGACCCATGCCGCCACGGGTCCCGCGCGCGAGCAGTTTAAAATGAAGTGAGGCGCTGACATGATCGCAATGGTAAAGGGCACCCTGATGGAAAAAAGCGAGGGCGAGGCCGTTGTGATGACGGTCGGGGGTCTGGGCCTGCGCGTGATGTGCAGCATGAACACGTTGGCCGCCCTGCCCGCCGCCGGTCAGGAATGCACGCTGCATACCTTTATGAACGTACGCGAGGACGCCATGGAGCTTTTCGGCTTTTATCAGAAGGAAGAGCGCGATATGTTCAAGCGCCTGACCTCCGTCAGCGGCATTGGTCCAAAGAGCGCGTTGGGCGTGCTGGGCAGCATGCCGCTGGCGGATCTGCGCCTGGCTATCCTCACCGGGGATGCGGCGGCGCTGTCCCGCGCGCCGGGCATTGGCAAAAAAACGGCGCAGCGCATCAGCCTGGAGCTCAAGGACAAGCTGGCGCAGGACGCGCTTTCCGGCGCGGAAGGGCTGGACGATGCGGCCTTTGCCATCGAACCCGACGCGCCCGCCCAGGATGCGTTGGGCGAGGCGCTGCTGGCGCTCAAGTCGCTGGGATACACGCCGCAGGAGGCGGCCGCCGCGCTCAAGGGCGTCAAGGGGCAGGCGGAAACGCCGGATGAGCTGATCAAGCTGGCCCTGCGCCATATGGCGCAGAACATGTGATTCGGAAGAGAGGCTAGGGCATGGACGACCGCATCGTATCCACGGGCTTCCGGCAGGGCGAGGACGAGCAGGAGCAGAGCCTGCGCCCCAAAACCCTGCGGGAATACATCGGTCAGGAGAGCGTAAAGCGGAATCTGCATATCTCCATCGAGGCGGCGCTCAAGCGTCATGAGCCTCTTGACCACCTTTTGCTCTACGGGCCGCCGGGCTTGGGCAAGACCACGCTGGCGGGCATCATCGCCGCCGAGATGGGGCAGAACATCCGCATCACCAGCGGTCCCGCCATTGAAAAGGCAGGCGACTTGGCCAGCATTCTGACCAACCTGAGCGACGGCGACGTGCTCTTCATCGACGAGATCCACCGCTTGAGCCGCTCCGTGGAAGAGGTCCTCTATCCCGCCATGGAGGACTACGCGTTGGATATCATGATCGGCAAGGGGCCTACGGCGCGCAGCATCCGCCTGGACCTGCCGCGCTTTACGTTGGTGGGCGCCACCACGCGCGCGGGCCTTTTGAGCGCGCCCCTGCGCGACCGCTTCGGCATTCTGTTTCGGCTGGAGATGTATTCTCCCCAGGAGCTCGCGGCCATCGTGCGGCGCAGCGCGGGCATTCTGAACGTGCGCGCGGACGACGAAGGCATTCTGGAGATCGCCCGCCGCAGCCGCGGCACGCCCCGAATTGCTAACCGCATGCTTCGCCGCGTGCGCGACTTTGCGCAGATTCGGGCGGGAGGCGTGATTACGCTGGAGGTGGCGCGGCAGGGCATGGATTTGCTGGATGTGGACGAGCTGGGGCTGGAAAAGCTGGACCGCGCCATGCTGGAAACCATGATCGACAAGTTCGCGGGCGGGCCAGTCGGGCTGGAAACCCTGAGCGCCATGACGGGCGAGGATGCCTCCACCATCGAAGACGTCTACGAGCCATACCTGATGCAACTGGGTTTCCTCACGCGCACGCCCAGGGGCCGCGTGGTCATGCCCGCCGCCTATGAACACCTGGGCCGCAAGCCACAGACGCCGCCCGACGAGGGGGAACAGCTGAAGATATGAAAACCAGCGATTTTGATTACGAGCTTCCGCAGGAGCTGATCGCGCAGACGCCCATCGAGCCGCGCGACCACAGCCGCCTGCTGGTGTACGACCGTGCGGACCGCAGCGTTAGGCATCTTCACTTTTATGACCTGCCGCAGTTCCTGCGCGCAGGCGATGCGCTGGTCATCAACGAAACCAAGGTGATACCTGCGCGGCTGCTGGGCCAGAAGGAGGATACCGGCGTGCCGGTGGAGCTGCTTTTGCTCAAACGCCTGGAGCGCGACGTGTGGGAGGCGCTGGTGCGGCCGGGCCGCAGGCTTCGCCCCGGTACGATGTGCACGTTTGGCGATGGGCTGCTCCGCGCGGAGATCATCGACAACGCCGAGGATGGCGGGCGAAAGGTGCGTTTCCACTATCAGGGCGTGTTTGAGGAGATTCTGGACCGGTTGGGCCAGATGCCGCTCCCGCCCTACATCCATGAAAAGCTGATGGACAAGACCCGCTATCAAACCGTTTATGCCCGCGAGGAGGGCAGCGCTGCCGCGCCGACGGCGGGGCTGCATTTCACGCCGGAACTTCTCCAGCGCGTGCGCGGGATGGGAGTGGACGTGGTGCCGATTGTGCTGCATGTGGGCCTGGGCACCTTCCGCCCCGTGAAAACGGAGGATTTGAGCCAGCATCACATGCATGTGGAGCACTACGAGGTGCCGCCCGAAGCGGCGGCGCGCATCAACGCCGCGCGCGCGGCGGGCGGCCGCTGCGTGTGCGTGGGCACCACCAGCGTGCGCACGCTGGAGACCGTCACCGGCGAGGATGGAATCGTGCACGCCCAGAGCGGGGATACGGGCATTTTCATCATGCCTGGCTACACCTTCCACGCGACCGACGCGCTGATCACCAACTTCCACCTGCCGCAGAGCACGCTTTTGATGCTCATTTCCGCCCTGATGGGGCGGGAGGAGGCGCTGCGCGTCTATCGCGAGGCGGTGGAGGAGCGCTATCGTTTCTTTTCCTTTGGGGATGCTATGCTGATTCTTTGAGAGACATGGCCATGAAAGGGGGAGGGGCCGGATGAGGCTGCCTCTTTGCATTGACGCCGCTTCGCGCAGGGCAGGGGACGCGCGCGCGAAGCATTTGGACTGAACCGACCTGTCCCCGTGGAGCCCTGCGCCTTTTGTATCTCATTGAACAAAAAGGAGCGGGTTCCCATGAAACACTGGTATTCGGAATGGAAGGACTTCTTCTTCCTGTGGTTTGGACAATCAATATCCCAGCTGGGCAGCCGCATGACGGCGTTTGCGCTGGTGCTGTGGTCATATGAAAGGGCGCAGACGGTCACGAGCGTGGCGGTTCTGGCGCTGTGCAGCTATCTTCCGGAAATGCTTTTTACCTTTCTGGGTGGGTCCGTAGCAGACCGCGTCAGCCGCAAGGCGGTGATGTTTTTGAGCGATCTGACGGCCGCCCTGGGCACGCTTGCGCTGCTTGTGGTGATGCGGGCGGGCATGCTACAGCTGTGGCATCTGTATGCCATGAACCTGCTGGTGGGCATGACCAACGCCTTTCAGTCTCCCGCGTCCAACGCCGCCCTGTCGCAGATCGTGCCGCCCATGCACTACGCGCGCGCATCGGGCATGCAGTCGTTTTCCGCGGCGGCCAACACGCTGGTCTGCCCGGCGCTGGCCGCGGCAGCCATGGCCTTTGGCGGGCTGGAGTGGGTGCTTTGCATTGACCTTGCAAGCTTTCTCGTGGGCGCGGGCATGCTGCTTACGCTGGTGCGTATCCCCCGGACCGCGCAGGCGGGGCAGACGGCCCGCGGCGGTGCGATGGACGGGCTGCGCTTCCTCCGGCGGGAACGTCCGGCGCTGCTCAGACTGATTCTGTTTTTCACCTTCGTCAATCTCCTGGCCTCCATGAGCGGAAATGGCCTGATGCCCGCCATGATTCTGGCGCGCACCGGCGGCGATGAGCTGGCGGTGGGTACGGTATCCTCCTGCATCGGGGTGGGAACACTGATCGGCAGCGTCCTGGCCACGGCGCTGCCCAGGCCGCGAAAGCCGCTTCGGCTGGTGTTCCTTAGCTGCGGCCTTTCCTTTTTCCTGTGCGACTGCCTGTGGGCGCTGGGACGTGGAGTGGAAATCTGGGCCTTTGCGGCGCTGGCGGGCAACTTGCCCCTGCCGCTGCTGAATGCAAACCTGACCACGCTGCTGCGCTCCAGCGTGCCCATGGAGCGGCAGGGGCGCGTGTTTGCGGCACAGGGCTCGCTGCAATTCTGCTCCATCCCGCTGGGATATCTGGTGGGCGGTCTGCTTAGCGACCATCTGGCCGAGCCGTTCATGCGCGCGGGCGGTCCGGCCGCAAAGGTGCTTGCGCTGCTGGTCGGTTCCGGCTCGGGCAGCGGGATAGCCCTGTTGTTTCTGGTGGTGGGAATTTTGGGCGCTGCCGCCTGCTTGATCCAGACGGGCAGCCGCGCCTATGCCTCGCTGGAGAGGTAATTCCCAGACGATCCATCTTTCGCCGCGGCCTGTCTGCCGCGGCGATTTTCAGTATGCGGCGCTTGCATTTTCGAAGATTTTCTTTTAAGCTTTGTAGGTTTGTCAAACATATTGGACAGTGAAAGAAGAGAGAACGTCTCTGGGA
>NBJMC04203__coassemble_852_pt1 | contig 14421 bp, 10 predicted proteins | sample NBJMC04203__metabat2_high_PE_053 | metagenome-assembled genome bin NBJMC04203 | reverse complement strand
CGCACCCTGCCGCGCGGGGAAAAAAGCGTTGCAATCACCTGACAAACGGGTTATAATGCTAAGCAGAACCGGCCTGAAGAATCCCCTCGCGGGCAGGGCCGTTCCCCCGCAGAGCAACAAAGAAAGGTTTGATTTCCGATGGCCAATCCTACCTTTACCATCACAATGCAAAACGGCGGCATCATGACCGGCGAACTGTACCCCGATATCGCGCCCGAAAGCGTGGGCAACTTCATTTCCCTGGCCAACGGCGGGTTTTACGACGGGCTGATTTTCCATCGCTGCATTCCCGGCTTCATGATTCAGGGCGGATGCCCCAAGGGCACCGGCACCGGCGGCCCCGGCTACCGCATCAAGGGCGAATTCGCCCAGAACGGCGTGCCCAACCCGCTCAAGCACACCTATGGCGTGCTGAGCATGGCGCGCAGCATGATGAAGGACAGCGCCGGATCGCAGTTTTTCATCATGACCAGCGACAGCCCGCATCTGGACGGTGCCTACGCGGCCTTCGGCAAGGTGACCAGCGGCATGGAAGTGGCTGACGGTATCGTGTCCCAGCGCACCGACCGCGCCGACAAGCCGCTTGAGCCGCAGGTGATCGCCTCCATCCGCGTGGAGACCAACGGCATCGCGTATCCCTTTACCAAGCTGTGATGCAACGCGGCGGCGCACGGGCGTTTGTGGCACCCTGCGCCGCCCTTTTCTATTCCGACCGAAAGTGAGCGAACCGCCCATGCCCTTGCTGCTTCCCGAACTTCTCTGCCCCGCCGGGGATGAAGCCGCCCTGCGCGCTGCTGTGGACAGCGGCGCCAACGCGGTCTATCTGGGATACCGCGCCTTTGGCGCGCGCGCCAGCGCCACCAACTTTGACGCGGAGGCGCTGGAAGCGGCCGTGCGCTATGCGCATCTGTACCATGTGCGCGTGTATGTGACGGTGAACACGCTCGTCAAGCCCGATGAGATGCAGGACCTGCGCGCCGCGCTCGGCGAGATTGCCGCCACCGGCGCGGATGCGGCAATTGTGCAGGATCTGGGGGTGGCCGACCTCGTCAGGCGGGAATTTCCCGTGCTGGCCCTGCATGCCTCTACGCAAATGGCGATCTGCAACGCCGAAGGCGCGCGCCTGGCCCGCACGCTGGGCTTTTCCCGCGTGGTGCTGGCGCGCGAATGCGCCCTAAAGGATGTGCGCGCCGTGGCGGAAACGGGCATCGAAACGGAAGTGTTCGTGCACGGCGCGCTGTGCACCGCCGTGAGCGGCCGCTGCCTGATGAGCAGCATGTCCGGCGGACGCAGCGGCAACCGCGGGCGCTGCGCTCAGCCCTGCCGTCAGGGCTTCCGCCTGGACGGCATGCGCGGGCCGCTCCTATCCCTGCGCGACCTGTGCCTGCTGGACGACCTGCCCGTGCTGTGCGCCTCGGGCGTGCGTTCGCTCAAGGTGGAGGGGCGGCTCAAAAGCCCGGAATATGTGGCCGTGGTCACGTCGGTCTATCGCCAGGCGCTGGATGCCGTCGCACGGGGCGATTTCCGCCCCGACCCGGCGCAGCGCGAGCAGCTTTTGCAGATTTTCAACCGCGGCGGTTTTACCCGCGGGCATATTCTGGGCGCGGAGGACGCGGACCTGGTGACCCCGGACCGCGTAAGCCATGAGGGCTTGCCGCTGGGTAAGGTGCAGGCCGTGCGGGGGCATCTGGCCGCCCTGCATGTGAATCGCGCGCTTCACGACGGCGACAGTCTACAGCTTCGCGGCGCGGGTGAATCCTGCGACCTGCGCTATTCCGGACCGGATGTGCCTGCGGGCGGCACGGCTTCCCTGCGCCTGCGACCCGGCACGGAAGCGAAGCCCGGCATGCAGGTTGCCCGTCTGGCGGATGCCCGCCAGCTGGATCAGGCCCGCGCGCATGCGCCTCGCCTCATTCCCGTGAGCATGGCGGCCCGCTTTGCGCTGGGGGAGCCCATGACGCTGGCGCTCACCGACGGGGAAGTCAGCGTAACCGTGACCGGCCCCGTTGCCCAAGCGGCCAAGAGCCGCCCTTCTGCCGAGGCGGATGCACGCCGCCAGCTGGACAAGCTGGGCGGCACTCCCTTCACGCTGGAGGATGGGACCCGCTTGCAGCTTTTGATGGATGAGGGAATTTTCCTGCCCGTCAGCGCACTCAACGCGCTTCGGCGGGATGGCGTGGAACGGCTTATCCAGGCGCGCACGGAGGCGTTTGCCTTGGCCGGACGGCCTCTCTGTCACGACGCTCTGCCCGCAGTCCCTGCGCGCCCGCAACCGGATTCCCCCATTGGGCCGGAGACGCTGGCCGTGATCTTTTCGGACCCGACGCTGGCCGAGGACCTTTCGCAGGCGGGAGCCACGCTTCTGTGCTTTGCGCCCCGCACCTTTACGCCGGAGGCGCTCGCGCGCGAGCTGCCGCGCCTGCCGCGCGGTACGTGGCTGCGCCTGCCTCCGCAGATGACGCAGCGCACGCAGGACGCCTGTCTGGCCGTCATCCGCTCGCATGCGGACCGACTGGGCGGCGTGATGGCTGAAAGCGTGGGACAGCTGGGCCTTTCTCTCCCCCTGCCGGCACTGGCCGGCGAGGGCGTACCCGCCACCAATCCCCCGGGCGTTGAGACGGTTCGCATGCTGGGCGCGTGCGGGTTCGTGCTCTGGCCGGAATGGACCTTTTCCGAGCAAAAGGGCCTGACGCCCCTGCCTTTGCCCTCGCTGCTCAAGGTCTATGGCCGTGAAACGCTCATGCTGCTCAATCACTGCCCCGAACGCGTGCGGCGCGGGCTGCGCCAGGGGCGTGCGGATTGCGCCCTGTGCGCGAATGAGGCCATGGTCTGCGCGAAAGCTGACCCCGCCCTTACCGACCGGTTGGGCTACCGCTTCCCCCTGACGCGCACGCGTTTTCCCGAAGGGTGCGAATTGAGCGTGCTGGGAGCGTTGCCCACCGACCTGCGCGCCCGCGACGCGGACCGCCGCGCGCTGGGCGCGGGCATGCTCCTGCACTTCACGGTTGAAAGCGCAAGGGAGCAGCTGTCCCTAACGCGCGCCTACGCGGCGCTGCTCTCCGGCGCATCCTGCGCCCCCGCCGCCTTTGAAACCACGTTGGGCCATTGGACGCGCGGCGTGGAATAGCCGGCGCCCCACCATTTCCCGAAAGGAAGGACCCCTTATGGAACAGGACCGCGCCCTTCGCGTGCTGGAATTTACCAAAATCCGCGAGCGCCTGGCTGCGCATGCCCTGACGGACATGGGCAAGGAAAAGTGCCTGGCCCTCGCGCCCTACGATGATTTGAGCGAGGTGCGCCGCGCGCTGGATGAAACCGAGGAAGCCTGCATGCTCATCACCTATCTCGGCGGGCAGCCGCTAGTGGGCTTTCCCGACGTGCGCGAGCAGGTGACACTGGCCCAGAAGGGCGCGTGCCTGAGCCCGCGCGCGCTGCTGGATGTGGCCGCCTGCCTGCGCGCCACGCGCGCGGCCCGGTCCGCGCTGGTGCGCGACCGCGAGGATACGCCCATCCTGACCGGCCTGGCCACCCGGCTCACCGCGCTGGACGGCATCGAAAACGACATCTCCGCCGCCATCATCAGCGAGGAGGAGATCGCGGACCGCGCCTCGGCGGAGCTGCATCAGATCCGCCGGCAGATTCGCAGCGCCAACGAGCGCATGCGCGACCGTCTCAGTCAGATGATCCGCTCCTCCAGCTTTTCCAAGTATCTGCAGGACAGCATCATCACCATGCGCGGCGACCGCTACTGCATCCCCGTAAAGGCGGAGTGCCGCGCCAATGTGCCCGGTCTGGTGCACGATCAGAGCGCTACGGGGGCCACGCTGTTCATCGAGCCGATGTTCGTGGTGGAGCTGGGCAACGACCTAAAGCAGCTCCGTGCGCGGGAGCAGCAGGAGATCGCCCGTATTTTGCAGGCGCTGTCCGATCAGATTGCGCCGCATGCGGAGGGCATTTTCACAAACATCGAGCTGCTGACGCATCTGGACTTCGCCTTTGCCAAGGGACTGCTGGCGCGGGAAATGCGCGCCAGCCTGCCGAAGATGAACACGCGCGGATATCTCAAGATCGTGCGCGGGCGGCATCCCCTCATCGACCCGGACAAGGTCGTGCCCAGCGATCTGTGGCTGGGCGACCAGTTTACCACGCTCATCATCACCGGCCCCAACACCGGCGGCAAAACCGTGACGCTCAAGACCGTGGGCCTCTTTACCCTGATGGCGCAAAGCGGCCTGCACGTGCCCGCGGAGCTGGGCACGGAGCTAAGCGTCTTCGGCCGGGTGTACGCCGATATCGGGGACGAGCAGAGCATCGAGCAATCATTGAGCACCTTCTCCTCGCACATGACCAATATCGTGGAGATCGTCTCCTGCGTTCAGGACAACGACTTGGTGCTCTTTGACGAGCTGGGCGCGGGCACCGACCCCACCGAGGGCGCGGCGCTTGCGCAGAGCATTCTTTCCAGCCTGCTGGAGCGTAAGGTGCGCACCATGGCCACCACCCACTACAGCGAGCTCAAGGCCTTTGCCCTGAGCACTCCCGGCGTGGAGAACGCCAGCGTGGAGTTTGACGTCGAATCGCTCCGGCCCACCTATCGCCTGTCCATCGGCATTCCGGGCAAGAGCAACGCCTTTGATATCTCCCGAAAGCTCGGCCTCCCCGAACGGCTGATCGACGGGGCCAAGGCGCTGCTTTCCAAGGAGGATATCCGCTTCGAGGACGTGATCGCAAACGCGGAGTACCACCGCCAGATCGCCGAGCGCGAGCGGGAAATCGCCGAGGAAACCCGGCGCGAGACGGTCAGGCTGCGCGACGAGGCCGAGCGCCTGCGCCGCGAGATTGAGCAAAGCCGTGACAAGAGCCTCAAGAAGGCCAAGGACGAGGCCCGCCGCGTGATGGAAAACGCCCGGCGCGAGGCCGACGGCATCATCCGCGAGCTCAAGGCCATGAAAAAGCAGGCCCAGACCCCGGAGCACGAGGTCCAGCGCCTCAAGAAGCGCATGGAGGACGGCATCGACGCCCTCAGCGAGGGCTTGAGCGAAAAGAGCGCCGTCAACTTCACCCCGCCCAAGAGCGTGCGCCCCGGCGACAGCGTGGAGATCGTGCACCTGGGCACGAAGGGCACGGTGCTCTCCCCCGCCGACCGCAACGGTGAGGTGCAGATTCAGGCCGGCATCATCAAGATGAAGGCGCATATCAGCCAGCTGCGGCTGGTGGAGGCGGACAAGCCCAAGCAGAGCCGGGTGATGAACCGCGTATCCGCCGCCAAGCCTGCCGTGCCCATGGAGGTGGACGTGCGGGGCATGACCCTGGACGAAGCCATCGCCGCCGTGGACATCTATCTGGCGGACGCGACGCTGGCCGGACTCAACGAGGTCAGCATCATCCACGGCAAGGGCACCGGCGTGCTGCGCACTGGCATTCAGCGCCACCTGCGCACGCACATGAACGTAAAGAAATACCGCGACGGCATGTACGGCGAAGGCGAGCAGGGCGTGACCGTCGTGACCCTGAAATAACACGAAAGGTGGGGAGCCCCCATGTCTGAAAAGCAACGCATCCTTCTGGTGGACGACGACCCCAACATCAGCCACCTGGTCAGGCTCTATCTGGAAAAGGAAGGCTTTGACGTAACCGAATCCGCGCGCGGGGACGAGGCGCTGGAGGCTTTTAAGCGCGAGACGCCGGCACTGGTGCTTCTGGACGTGATGCTGCCCGGCATGGACGGCCTGCAGGTGCTCAAGGAAATCCGCAAGACCAGCAAGGCGCCCGTCATCATGCTCACCGCCCGCGACGAAACCTTTGACAAGGTGCTGGGGCTGGAGCTGGGCGCGGACGATTATGTGACCAAGCCCTTTGAAACCAAGGAGCTGGTGGCGCGCGTCAAGGCCGTGCTGCGCCGTGCTCCGGCGGAAAACGCTTCGGCCGCCTCCGAAGACCAGGACGACACTCTGCGCTTTCCGGGGCTGACGGTAAGCCTTGCGCGCTACGAGGTGACATACGAAGGCCACGAGCTGGAGATGCCTCCCAAGGAGCTGGAAGTGCTGTTTTACCTCGCCTCCCACCCCAACATGGTCTTTACCCGCGAGCAGCTTCTGGAACGGGTGTGGGGCTTCGACTTTTTCGGTGACAGCCGCACCGTGGACGTGCACATCAAGCGCCTGCGTGAAAAGCTGCCCGGCTGCGAAAAATACGGCTGGGAGATTCACACCGTATGGCGCGTGGGCTATAAATTCGAGTACAAGGCCAACTGACGCCCCTATGGCCTCCCAGAGAGGATGACCCCATGTTTCAAACCATGTTTGACCGGCTGCTGGCGCTGTTCATGTGCGTCATTTTGCTGGTCGTGCTCATCAGCGGCGCTTTTTCTCTATTTTCCATCCGTTCGGCCATGATCGACAGCCGTATGGAGGGTCTTCTGATGCAGGCGCGTGAAATCGCCTTTCTGGCCAGCCGGGTCGATGACAGCTCCATCGCGGATTATCTCAACATCCAGTCCTCCACCATGGCCTACCTGCAATGGAAGGCGCGGACCGTCTACGAGGACTACGGCGCCTACATCCTCATCGTGGACCGCAACGGCCGCGTGATGGACAACATGCAGTCCGCCATCGAGGGCAGCGTGGACGCCCTGCAGACGCTGGATGCCGAGGACATGTCAGCTGCGCTGATCGAGGTCCTTAGCGGCCGCGAGGTGCAGACGCAGATCACCCATGATTCGCAGGGGCCCGTCTTTACTGTGGCCGTGCCCTGGATTCAGGATGACACGGTGCTGGGCGCGGTGTTCATCCACACCAGCTCCCAGATCATCGAGGCTGAATACCACGGGCTTCTGCTACAAATCGGCATCGGCTTTGCCTTTGCGGCGCTGGCGGCCATCATCGGCACGGCGTTCTACACCCGCGGCATCGTAAAGCCGCTGACCGTCATCACCGGCGCGGCCGAGGAAATGAGCCGGGGCCGCCTCAACGCCCGCGCCCAGGTGACGGGCGTCAACGAGGTGCGCCAGCTGGCCGGGGCCTTTAACGTGATGGCCGAAAAGCTGGAACAGGTGGAGGAAAGCCGCAGGGAATTTGTGGCCAATGTCAGCCATGAGCTGCGCTCACCCGTGACCAGCATCCACGGCTTTGTGGAGGGCATGCTGGACGGTACCATCCCGCAGGAGGAATATCCGCGTTATCTGCAAATCGTCTTTGACGAGACCAACCGCATGAAGCGTCTCATCGCCGACCTTTTGCAGCTGAGCCGCATGGACAAGGGCGTGGACAAGCTGACCTTGAGCGATTTTGACCTCAACGAACTCATCCGCCGCGTCCTCATCGGCCGGATGAACGACATTGAGGAAAAATCTCTCAACGTACAGATCGATTTTTGCACCGAGCCCTGCCTGGTGCGCGCCGACAGCGACCGCATTTCGCAGGTGGTGCACAATATCGTGGATAACGCGCTCAAGTTCATCTTTGAGAAAGGGAGCTTGACAATCCGCACATCCTTGTTGCATGATAATATGGTGGCTGTCGTGATCCAGAACGATGGGGAACCCATCGCGCCGGAGGATCGCGAACACCTGTTTGAGCGTTTTTACAAAGCGGACAAGGCCCATACCTCCGGAAAGGGAACCGGGCTTGGTCTTAGCATCTGCAAGCAGATCATGGAAATGCACCATCAGACCATCGAGGTGCTGCCGCTGGAGAGCGGGGCAGGTTTCCGCTTCACGCTTCAGCTGGCGCACCGTCAGGAGCCGCAAAAGCTGGAATCGCGCTAAGCGCCGAAAGGCACAAAGGAGGACTGTGGATGGAACGTCACATCTTTTTGGTGGGTATGCCCGGCAGCGGAAAGAGCGCCCTGGGGCGTCGTGTGGCCCAAAAGCTGCAGATCCCCTATCTGGATACGGACGTCTATCTGACCGAAACCACGGGTATGAACACCGCGCAGCTCTATACTACCTTTGGTGAGCAGGCCTTCCGCGACGGTGAAACGCGCCTTTTGCAGCAGCTTGTCAGCGCCACGCCGGGCATCATCTCCACCGGCGGCGGCGTGTGCCTGCGCGAGGAAAACCGCCGGCTGATGCGCAATCACGGTCTGATTGTGCTCATTGATCGTCCCATTGACGACATCATGCTGGACATCCGCGCCGAAAAGCGCCCCTTCCTGGCCCAGAAGGGCCGGGAGGAGATCGAGCGCATCTACAACGAGCGCATGCCCATCTACAAAAGCGTGGCCGACGTGGTGATGGACAACGGAAACGGCTTCCACAACGGCCTGGCCTCGCTGGAGGAGATCGTGCGGCGGTATGCCTGAAAGTCCGGCGCTGACCCTTCGCGCCGGGATCTCCCTCCGCCCTGCCCGAAGCAGGGTGGCCCTCTTGTTTCCGCTTTTCAAAGAATACTGTGCGCCGGCGGACCCCCGCCGGCCTTTGAACGTTTTCCGGAAAGGATGGATTTTGCTTGACCGCGCTGCTGGTTTTGATCTATGTGGCTTTCATTAGCCTGGGCCTGCCGGATTCGCTGCTGGGGTCGGTCTGGCCCGCCATGCATGCCGACCTGGGGGTGGGGATCTCCCTGGCCGGGCTGCTCAGCGCGGTGGTATGCGCAGGAACCGTTTTGAGCGGCCTGATGAGCGCCCGGCTGATCGTGCGATTCGGCACGGCGCACGTGACCGCCGCAAGCGTGCTGATGACCGCCGCTGCCATGGTCGGTATGGCGCTTAGCGGCTCGTTCGTCTTTACGCTGCTCATGTGCGTGCCGCTGGGGCTGGGCGGAGGCGCGGTAGACGCCGCGCTGAACAACTTTGTGGCCCTGCATTATGAGGCGCGGCACATGAACTGGCTGCATTGCTTCTGGGGCCTGGGCGCTACGCTGGGTCCGGCGGTGATCGGCCTTCTGCTGAGGCTGACGGGTCAGTGGCGCGGGGGGTATCTGGGCATGGCGGCGGCGCAGTGCGCGCTGGCAGCGGTGATGTTCGCCTCCCTGCCGCTATGGCGACGGGCCGGGGAAAGCAGGCGCGCCTCCGGCGAGACGAAGCCGGTTCCCCTCCGCCTTCGTCAGGTCGTCCGGCTGCCGCTGGCCCCTGCGGTGCTGGTTTCGCTGCTGGCCTACTGCGGCGCGGAAAGCGTGATGAATCTGTGGTGCGCCAGCTACCTCGTCGGCGCGCGCGGTATCCCGGCCGACCAGGCCGCGTCATGGGTATCGCTGTTCTTTCTGGGCATCACGCTGGGGCGCATGCTGGCGGGCTTTCTCTCCGTGCGCATGCGTCCGGCGCAGCTCGTGCGGGCCGGCGTCCTCTGCTCTGCCGCGGGCGCGGCGCTGCTGATTGCGCCCCTTGACGGGCTGCTGCCTGCCGCCTGCCTGCTGGTGGGACTGGGTTTTGCGCCCGTCTATCCCGCCATGCTGCACCGCACGCCCGTCGTCTTTGGCAGCGAGGTCAGCCAGAGCGTGATGGGGATTCAAATGGCCTTCGCCTATATCGGAAGCACGCTCATGCCCCCGCTGGCCGGCGCCATGACCCATCTGCTGGGCATGGGTTTTCTGCCTGTTTTTGTGCTTGCGCTGATCGCGCTGCTCCTGATCTTGAGCGAGCATGTGAACCACCGCCTGCGTGCGCGGGAGGGCTGGACAGCTGCTTAACGTCGCAGAAAAATCCGGCGCGATCTTGAGAATCGCGCCGGATTTCGTTATTCAAAGTTCTCATAGCGCCTGCACCAGACGTATTTGGAAATGGCGCTGTTTTGCGCGCCTTTGACGTAGGTGCAAAGCAGATCGCGGATGTAGGGCGGCATCACGCGGTTGAACTTGACCTCCAGGATCATCTCGTCATGATCGAAGGCGGGGACCGTGGGTACGTAGGGGTTGAACAGATCAATGGAGCCAAGGCCCGTATGCAGCTGCTTGTCGAAAGTGATGCGCACCTCCTCGGCGGGATGCACATACGCCTCGCGCACATAGTCCACGATCACGACGGGATGCAGGCCGTTGATGGCCATCTCGCGGTACACGTCGCGCAGCAGGCCGCTCCGCGTGCGCTCCAGGCCCGTAGGATCGGCGGCGATGAGCTGCTCGGCCAGGAGCTTGGGAATGGCGATGGAGCGCTTGGAAATCAACTGCCCCACCTTGGTCTTGCACTCCATGCGGATAAGCTTGTCCGAAAAATTATAGATACGGATGCGGAACTTGTCGCGGTCCTTGACACCGTTGAGCTTATCCAGCAGCGCGTCGTTGAAGCGCGTGTCGAAATAGAGCGAACGGATGTGGTATTCGTTATTCTCATCGCCGTTGCGGTCGCGCCAGAGCACCCGGTCAAGCGCCCGGCTAAGGACCTGGTATTCCAGAGGCGATATGAAAAACTTCAGCTCATGCCGCAGGGGTACGGAAATCGCCATGGCGTTTTCCTCCTTTACGCGCCGACCTCGCTCTGGCAGGCGACCAGCGTGGCGTCATGCACGCCCTCGATGTCCAGCATGCGGGTGACCACCTCGGTGCGTTCGCTGATGCGCACCTCGTAGGTCATCTCCGCGCCCGCGCGGGTGAGGGTCTTGGAGCGCAGCTTGCTGCTACGCACGCTGCGGTTGAGCTCGCTCTGAATGGCCGCCTCGCAGAACTCGTCATAATGCACCACGAGCAGGTAGGCGTTGGGCGTGGTGAGCTTGGCGAGGGAAATCACAAACATCAGAATCGCGATGCACAGCACCACGATCACCGCAATCAGGTACAGCCCCGCGCCCAGCAGAATGCCCATCGTCAGCGCCCAGAACATGTAGGCCGTGTCCAGCGGGTCCTTGACGGCGGTACGGAAGCGCACGATGCTAAGCGCGCCCACCATGCCCATTGAAAGCGCGATGTCGTTTTTGATGCACATGACCACAGGCGTGGTGATGAGGGTGAGCATGATCAGCGTCAGCGTAAAGGATGGGCTGTAGAGCACGCCGCGATACGTCTTGCGGTAGACGATGGCGATCACGATACCGATCAGGAATCCCAGCCCCAGCGCGATGAACAGATCGCTGGGCACGATGGACTTGAACTGCGCGGCCAGGCCCGTGGCCTCAACGATGGAACTGGCGCTGGTGGCAAGGGACAGGGCGGTGGATGTCATGGGTGGGTAACCTCCTTCGTGGCTTGAAGCTATAGCATACCTGACGTCAGGGGCTTTGTCAACCGGCGGGAATCAGCCCCACTTTACGCCCTCGGTCACGGTGGCGTCGGAGGGCAGCTCCGGCTTGGGACCAAAGTAGATCAGCATCTGATCATCGCTCAGTTCCCATTTTTCCTGCACCATTTCATAGAAATAGGTGGGACGCTTCTTGAGGACGTTGCGCAGACGGTCCAGACGGGTGTTCCAGTACCGGAGCGCGCCTTCGGGAGTGGAGGGATTGTCGAAGGTGATGTTCTTGTCGGTCTCCTCAGCCCAGCGCGCAAAATGCAGCGGCATTTCCGGCTCGAGCATGTCCACCATGGTCTCCAACTCAGCCGTCATGAATTCCGTGGTGAACACCTGATAGATCTCGCCCAGCCGGGTGAGGAACTTGTGGAGCATCTCCTCATTTTCCAGCAGCTTTCGAATGAGCGTGTTGTTGATTTTCTGGTCACCGGCGCCGGACTCCTTGAGATAGCTGGCGGGGCTGTTGAAGCCGCTGTTAAACAGGCCGTAGTCGGCGTCGTAGAAAATCCACTTCCACTTCTGCCCTTCCCCGTCCAGCTTGTAGAAGCGGATATTGCCGGGGTCAGAGTTGCCAAAGAACATTTCAAAGGCCATATAGTCGAAGTAGTTGTCCACGTCGATGTTGTCAAGGATGTACTGAAGGTCCTCTTCATTGGTTCCGGGCGAGGAGGCCTCCACCTTATTAATCATCTCGCGGTATTCCTTGTTGCTACCATAGTTGACCGTGCCCTCGGACTCCAGCAGGTCCATATTATCCGCTTCCTCCAGTGACAATCCCTCGTGCTGGGCCACGAAGAAGCGGTCCACGCGCTCGCGCATATTGTAGTGTCCCCAGTACACGCCGTTTAGGTAAACCACAACGGGATTCCACGCCTGATGCAGCACATCGGTGGGATTGTCGGTGACCTCGTTGAAGCGGTCAATCAGGCGGCTTTGCAATCCATCCACCAGACGGGTCCAGGCGCCGTCGTTGCCGCCCATGCGCAGAACAAAGCTCTTGTACTGGGTAAAGGGCAGCTCATCAAAGAGAGCGGCATCAAAGTATTTGGCTCCATACTTGGCCTTGGCACGCACCTTGAAGGTCTTCTGCGGCAGATCAAGACTGTACTGGCCCTGCAGGCCGAACTCGCAGTCCTGGTCAAGGATGGTCTCACCATCCTTGCTGTAGTACTCCACATGGCCGGGACGTGCATCCTTGCCTACGCGACGGTAGTTTGGGTACGTTCCGTCAGGGAATTCATAAGGGATCGTGCTCTTGTCCAGCTCGCCGCTGGGGCTGGTGCCCACGGTGAGCATACCATCCTCCTCGTTCCACAGCTCGTCCGGATCAGTAACAAGGCTGACAATAGGGAACGCGTGGTAGAGGTTCAACAAATATGTGGCGGTCGCCGTTTCGCTGGGCTGCAACGTTCCGCTGGGGTCAAAGGCGCGGGCGCGCAGCACCGTCACCTTATTGAAGGTGAGCGTCTCTCCCTCATAGCGGATGCCGTTTTCCTCCGTAGGGATGGAGGAATCCAAAGTGTAATAGACCACCGTGCCCTCCGGCACGTTGATGGTCACTTCGACTTCGCCTTTATATTCGCCGCCGGGCAGGGACAGGGAAGGGTTCTGGGCATAGCCATAGTACCCCGTTCCATTCTCCGCGCCGGGCGTAGGAACGTCATAGTAATAAAAGCCGCTCTGGCCAAGCGTGCGGCCGTAGCTGTGATCTGTGGGGATGAGGCTCAAAGGGATGCGGTCCAAAACGCGGCCCGTCGGGTCGCAGAAGGAAATGGTTTCGCCGCCTGCGCGGGCAATGGAAAAATTGGTATGCAAATCCGTCACAGTGGACAATTCCGACTGTCCGTCAAGATAAATGATTTTGTATTCGCCGGGTGCAATGGCAGTTCCCTGTGGGAACTGCCATTTGCGCGGGCGGCCGAGGTCGTCGCTCAGGCCGTAATTGCTGAGGTCCACGGTCTGGTCGGAGGTGTTGTAAAGCTCCACATAATCGGTGGTAATCGCCGCGGGTCCCAGGCTGATGGTATCGTTGGAGGCCATGACCTCGCTGATGATGACGCCGGTGGGGTTGTAGGCGCGGATCAGCTCGTCGCTGCGCGCCTGTCCCTGGGCGTTGTTGGGCTGGCCGGGTGTGCTTAGCTCAAACAGCTTCCATTCGCCCGTGTCGCTGCGGCCATAGGAATAATCCTCCGGAACGTTTTCGATGCTCACGCGGTCCACCAGGCGGCCATAGCTGTCGCTGAGCACGATGCTTTCACGCTCGGCGGAGATGGAGAAATTGGTGTGAGGCACGCCGTTCTCCTGCAGCTTGTCCTTGCCGGAGCAGTACACCAGGTAGTAGCCGTTCGCCGGAATGGTCGCGCCGTCCGGGAAGCGCCACTTGGTGGGCTTGTTCTCCTTGTCGCTCAGATAGTAGCCGGTCAGGGAGATGGGGCTGTCGGTATTGTTCTTAAGCTCCACCCAGTCCACAATCTCGCCGTCCTCGTCGGGGATGCCCACCTTGGGGTCGGGACATACCTCGTTGATGACCAGCGCGCCGCTTTCCACCGAGTTGGCCGAGCGGTACTCGACAAAGCCTTCTTCGGTATTTTCATAACCGGGGCTGTAGTAGGTGGTGGTTTCGTAATGGCGCACGCCGTCCTCATCGATGCCCGTGAGCGCATAGCTGGTATCCGCCGTCAGGGTCGGCGTGGCCAGCTCGTCAATGAGGTACATGTCCGGGTCATAGAGATAGAGGTGGTCTCCTGCGGAAGAGATCTTGAACTTGCCATGGAACGGCTTGGATGGATCGAGCTGATAGCTGTCACTGGCAAACACGACCACCCGCTCCCCCGCCTTGAGCGTATAGCTGGGGAAAGGGAAGGTAATGCGGTCGGTGCGATTGGTGATCATCACGCCTTCCATGTCCAGATCCGCGCCGGTACCGTTGTACAATTCCAGCCAGTCGTTGAACTCACCGTTTTCATCCGGTACGGCGCTGTTGTTGGCAGCCATCACCTCGCTGATGACCAGGCCGTCAAAGCGGCTCCCGCCGACCCGTCTGCCCGCCTCCTTGGGGCTGATGAGATAGATCGCGATCAGCAGCGCCGAAAACAGCAGCAGCAGCGGCAACACCTTCTGCGCCTGGCTCTTGCGCTTTTTGGGAGCGTAATCCTTGCGCGGCCGCGACGTGCTGGGCGTGGCGGCGTCGGTGCGCGTGGGACGGCGCTCCTGCTGCGGCGTGTTGTACTGCATGTGAGGGATCGGCCTCCTTTCCTGTGTAGA
>NBJMC04203__coassemble_819_pt1 | contig 14799 bp, 10 predicted proteins | sample NBJMC04203__metabat2_high_PE_053 | metagenome-assembled genome bin NBJMC04203 | reverse complement strand
GGCCAACTATCTGCTGGGCTTTGAAACGAGCCTGACGGAGCGCGTGACCGCCTTTTTCAACGGCGAAACCCGCCGGGGCGACAATGTGACCATCACCGCCGACAGCCGGCTGTGCACCGAGATCGTCAACATCTTCCGCAATACGGAAAACCTCAAGGGCAAGTGCGGCGCGGTGGTCGTGATGAACTACAAGACCGGCGAGGTGCTGGCGCTGGTCAGCCTGCCGGTATACGACCCCCAGAACATCACCGACCAGATCCGCAACTCCAGCCAACACCCGTTCTGGAACCGGGCCTTGCAGGGCACCTTGCCTCCCGGCTCCACGTTCAAGATCATCACCGCGGCGGCGGCGCTGGAAAATCTGCCCGACGCCGAAACGCACGTGTTCACCTGCACGGGCGCCACGCAGGTGATGGATCACGTGGTGCACGACTACAACATGGACCAGCATGGCGAGATCACGCTGGACAAGGCCTTCCGCGTCAGCTGCAACAACGTCTTCGCCCAGGCGGCGCTGATGATGGGCGATACCGCGCTGCGGCGCATGGCGGAATCCTTCGGCTTCAATGACAACTTCCTCTTCCGCGACCTGGTGGTGGAGAACAGCGTCTATCCCACCGAGAACCGCAACAGCTTTGAAATCGCCTGGAGCGGCGCGGGGCAGAGCCAGGTGGTGGCCACGCCCATGCACATGTGCATGGTGGCGGCGGCCATCGCCAACGACGGCGTCATGATGGAGCCGCGGCTGCTCAGCCTCGTGGAGAGCCCCTCGGGCAACGTGCGCCTTCGCTATTCGCAGAAGGTGTACCGCACCGCCTGCTCCCCGGAGATGGCGCAGATCATCGACGGGTATATGAAGGATGTGGTCAAGAGCGGCACCGGCACCCGTGCGCAGGTGAGCGGCCTGACCATCGCCGGCAAAACCGGCAGCGCCGAGGGCTCGGACAATGGTATGGATGTGACGCACGCCTGGTTTGTGGGCTACATCGACAGCGACGAGTACCCCTATGCCATCAGCGTCCTGGTGGAAAACGGCGGCAGCGGCGGCAGCGTGGCCGCGCCCGTGGCCCGTCAGGTATTCGAGTACCTGCGCGACAATCTGCCCAGCTAAGGGGGCGTACCAATGAATGTGGTCATCAAGGACATCGCCAGGGCGGCGGGCGTTTCCACGGCGACGGTTTCCAACGTGCTCAACGGCCGCAAGAACGTCAGCGACGCCACGCGCGAGCGGGTCCTTCGCATCTGTGAGGAGATGGACTACCAGGTCAATCACGCGGGCCGCGCCCTCAAAAGCGGCGAGAGCAAGACCATCCTGTTCAACTTCAGCGACTTTGACCGCGAGTTCTACCTCAAGATCATCCATGGCATCAGCGACTACGTCTACTCCCGCCAGTACGACCTGATCATCTGCACCAGCGGCTCGTGCGACCGCTTCATGTCCAAGAGCTTCACCAGCGGCTGCATCATGCTGGACAAAAGCTGCAACGACCAGCTGCTCAAGCGCAAGGCCCAGAAGGGCTATCCCATCGTGGCCCTGGATCGGATTCTGGACGAACCCAACGTCAAATGCCTGCTGGTCAACAACTATCCTCCCATGCGCGAGCTGGTGAAGGGGCTGGTGGCCCGCGGCTACCGCAATTTTGCTTTTCTGGGCGGCGTCAACACGCTGGATAACCGCGAGCGCTATCAGGCGTTTCTGGATGTGCTCGCCGAAAACGGCATCCCCTTTCACCCGGAAAGGTACCTCACCGGCGACTACCGCGAAAAAAGCGGCTACCAGGCGGCAAAGCTGCTGCTGATCGGCGAGCGGCTGCCGCAGGCGCTGGTCTGCGCCAACGACAACATGGCCATCGGGGCCATGCGCGCCTTCCGGGAGGCGGGTGTGCGCATCCCCGAAGACGTGGCTGTGACGGGCTTTGACGATACGCCCCTGGCTGAGCTGCTGGGGCTTACCACCGTGGCCATCCCCAACTACGAGCGCGGGTATCTCGCGGCCCAGCATCTCATCGCCAACATTGAGGGCGCCCAGAGCTATGAGACCTTCAAGATCCAGGCACGGGTGGTCTGGCGGACTTCGGCGGGGGAAGCAAGGCCCTGATCAAACAGCCCTCCAGCGGCCGAAAAAGCCGGCATCCTGCAAGGACGCCGGTTAATATTTTACATTGATTTTTATATAAATTCAATTAAATTTTATGTTATTCACAAATAAAATAATTTAACTTTGCCTATTTTGAACAAAAAGTATTGACGAATATACATCTAAGGGCTATAATCTTCGTAAATCGTTAAACCGATTCACAACACTCCGGTTCATCAACAACAAAAAAGGGAGGTTTCTATTCATGAAGCGGATGAAAACCCTGACGTGTATCGTATTGGCGTTGAGCCTGCTGCTGGGCCTGGGCCTGGCGGGCGCGCAGGCGGAAGGCGCCGGCAAGATCGTCGTTTTCCAGCAGAAGACCGAGATCTATGACCAGCTGGTGGAGCTGGCCAAGACCTATCAGGAAGAAACGGGCGTTGAGGTCGAGGTGTGGCCCATCGCCGGCGACGACTATTATCAGAACCTGAAGACCTACATGGCCAGCGAATCCGGCCCCACCGTCTTCACCCTCAACTCCGCCTCCGAGATCGCCGAAATGAGCGGCTACCTGGCCGATCTTAGCGATCTGGACGTGATGGGTAAGGTGCAGGAGAACCTTATCGCCATGGTGGACGGCAAAAAGTCCGGTGTGCCCATGACGGCCGAGGGCTTCGGCATCATCTACAACAAGAACCTGGTGGACCCCGAAGCGATTTCCACGATGGACGGCCTGATCGCCTACATCGAGGAGCAGAAGGCTGCCGGCCTGACCGGCCTGGGCCTGTCGCAGGAAGGCTACTTCCTCATTGGCCAGATCCTCAACTTCCCCTTCGCCGTGCAGGATGATCCAGTGGCCTTCTGCCAGCAGGTGTTCTCCGGCGAGGTCAAGCTGGCCGACGTACCGGAATTCCAGGAGTTCGCCAAGCTGTTCGTAGCCATCCGTGAAAATCAGGTCAATCCCCTTGAGGTGACCTACGACGGCAACTGCGGCGACTTCGCCACCGGCAAGACCGCGGCCATCCATCAGGGCAACTGGTGCTACACCATGTTCTCCAGCTACGACATCGACTTTGAAATGGGCATGGTAGGCGTGCCCGTGGGCGGCAGCACCGCCATCGCGGTGGGCATCCCCTCCTACTGGTTCGTCAACGCCGACGCCTCCGAGGAAGAGCAGCAGCTGGGCAAGGACTTCCTCGACTGGCTCTACACCTCCGAGACCGGCGTCGATTACCTGATGAACAAGTTCGGCTTCCTGCCCGTGGTTGACGGCATGACCAGCGAGACGCTCGATCCCATCTCCGCCAGCGTGGCCGACGCCATCGCCAGCGGCAACATCATCGACTGGACCTTCAACACCGAGTGGCCCGCCAGCGTCATCATGAACGACCTGGTGCCCGTGGCCGAGGAGTTCTTCACCACCGACATGACCGAGGCCGATTTCCTCACCGCGCTCAACGACGCGTTTGTGACGGCCGCAGCCGAGTAAATCCGCCGACCGATAGCGGGGGCCGCCCGGATGCCCGTTGGGCGGCTCCCGCTTTTTCTGTCGCTTGACAAGGGGGGACGTGCATGTCCATGAAAAAGCGCTGGTTTGCGCTGTTTACCGTACCGCTGTTTTTTGTGTTTATCGTGGTGGTGATCGTGCCGTTTCTCTCGGGCGTGTACTATTCGTTTGTCTCCTGGGACGGCCTGCCCAAGAATCCCATGAAGTTCGTGGGTTTTGCCAACTATGCAAAGGCTTTCGCGGATACGCGCTTTTTGAGTTCCCTGGAGCGCACCACCGTCTTTACCCTGATCACCATGGTCACGGTGAATGTCCTGGCGCTGGGCTTTGCGCTGGTGGTTACGTCAAAACTGCGGCTGCGCAACGTGGGCCGGGTCATGATCTTCATGCCCTACCTGATCGGCGGGCTGCTGCTGGGCTATATCTGGCAGTTCATCCTGGGCGACTGCATGGCGACGCTGGGCGAGATGACCGGCCGCACGGACCTGTTTTTCTACTGGCTGAGCAACAAGCAGTTCGCCTTCATCGGCCTGATTGTGGTGGCCACCTGGCAGATGGCCGGCTACATGATGGTCATCTATATCGCGGGCCTGCAATCCATCTCCGACGACGTGATGGAGGCTGCCAATGTGGATGGGGCCAGCTACTGGCAGGCGCTTTTCCGCATCCGGCTGCCGCTGCTCATGCCCTCCATCACCATCTGCCTGTTTCTGACGCTGTCCAACTGCTTCAAAATCTATGACGTGAACCTGGCCCTGACCGGCGGCGGCCCCGCGAACGCCACCGAGATGGTGTCCATGAACATCTTTAACGAAATCTTCGCCAAGAGCAACTATGGCTACGGCCAGGCCAAGGCCATCGTCTTTTTCATTATCGTGAGCGTGATCACCATGTTCCAGGTGCGGCTCACGTCCAAGCGGGAGGTGGAGGTATGAGCAAGAACGGCGCGAAGGGCGTGCGGAGCGTGCTGGCCAATGCGGCGCTGCTTGTGTTCTGCCTGATCTACCTCTCCCCGATTTACATCATCGTGGTCAACTCCTTCAAAAGCCGCGCGGAGATGTATACCAACGTCCTGGCTCTGCCCGAAACCCTCACCTGGGAGTATTACGCGGGCGCGGTGCAGCGCATGGATTTCATCAATGTGTTCAAAAACTCGCTCATCGTGACGCTGTGCTCGGTGGCGGTGATCGTGGTTCTGTGCTCCATGGCCGCGTGGATGCTGGTGCGCACCCGCACACGGCTGAGCCGCTTTCTCTACAGCTTCCTGATCGTGACCATGCTCATTCCCTTCCAGACCGTCATGATGCCCCTGATGCAGGAAATGAACTCCCTGACCAAGGCGCTGGGCATTCCCATGAAAAATTCCCTGGGTGGCCTGATCTTCATGTATGCGGGCTTTGGCGCGGGCATGGGTGTGTTTCTGTTCCACGGCTTCGTCAAATCCTCCGTGCCCGTCTCGCTGGAGGAGGCCGCCATCATCGACGGGTGCAACATCTGGCAGGTGTTCTGGCGGATCGTCTTCCCCATCCTCAAACCCACCACGGTGACGGTGATCATCCTGGATGTAATCTGGATCTGGAACGACTACCTCCTGCCCTCGCTCACCCTGACCAGCAACGCCAACAAGACCATCCCCGTGATGACCTCGCTGTTTTTCGGCACCTATACCATCGAATGGAACATGGCCATGGCCGCGCTGACCATGACCATCATCCCGGTGATTATCTTCTATTTCAGCGCGCAGAAGCACATCATCAAGGGCATCATGGCCGGCGCGGTCAAGGGCTAAGGAGGGGTGGACATGCAAAGGGTCTATTCAGTGCGGTCTGCGCAACCCACGCACGATCAGCTCGCCCTGCAGGAGACGGTGTTCCACAATGCCAACGGCTATCTGGGCGTGCGCGGAACGCTGGAGGAAGGGGCGCCCCGGGGCATGGAGACCATGCGCGGCGCCTATGTGAACGGCTTTTATGAAACAGTGCCCATGAAGCAGGCCGAAAGGCTGACCCATGTGCGCGAGGAAAAGGAAAGCATGATCAACGCCGCGGACGTGCAGGGTGTGCGCCTGTGCCTGGCGGGAGAGCCGTTCTCGCAGTGGACGGGCGAGCTGCTCCGCTGCGAGCGCCTGCTGGACATGGATCGGGGCGTGACCGAGCGGCACGTCACCTGGCGCTCGCCGCAGGGACGGGAGACGAAGCTGCTTTTCCGCCGCATGGCCAGCTTTGCCGAGCCCTCGCTGTTCCTCATCGACTGCGAGGTGACGCCCCTCAACTATGCGGGCGAGGTGGAGGTGGAAAGCACCCATCTGGCGCTGGTGAAGAACTACGCCAACCCCAACGACCCGCGCCTGGCGGGAGAGAGCGAGTGCCATCTCGTGCCCGCCGGCAGCCTTGTGGAGGACGGGACGAGCTATTTGAGCGTGCGCACCCGCGTGAGCGGGCTTTCGTTGACCACGGGAGTGCGGCATGCGATGGAGCCTCCCCCGCAGGATGCGCGCACGGTCTACGACAGCGCTGCGCATGCGGCCGCATTTCGCGCCAGCGTGGCGCTCGAGCAGGGTCAGCCCCTGCGGCTGCAAAAGTACTGCGTGTTTTCGGACGAGCGGAGGCACGGCGATACGCTGACGGCTGCACGGCAGGCCATGGCCGGGGTTTTTGGCCGGGCGGAGGCTCTCTACCGCGCCCAACAGGAGACGCTCGCGGCGTTCTGGGAGAGCGCCGACACCACCATCCTGGGCGACAGCGACGCCAATCTCTCCATGCAGTTCAATCTCTATCAGCTCTTTCAGTCCGCCGGGCGCGACGGGCTGTGCAGCATCGCGGCCAAGGGCCTGTCAGGCGAGGGGTACGAGGGGCACTACTTCTGGGATACGGAAATGTACATGATGCCCTTTTTCACCCTCACCATGCCGCAGCTGGCCAGAAAGCTGCTGGGCTACCGCTACCGCACGCTGGAGGCGGCACGAGAAAACGCGCGGCTGCTGGGGCACCTGAAGGGCGCGCTGTATCCCTGGCGTACCATCGACGGGCGCGAGTGCAGCGGCTATTTCCTGGCGGGCACAGCCCAGTATCATATCGTGGGCGATATCGCCTATGCGGTGAGCGCCTACTATAACGCCACCGGCGACCGGGAGTACCTGATCGCGGAGGGCGCGGAGATGCTGCTGGAAACGGCGCGCCTGTGGATGGACGTGGGGCACATGGCGCAGGGACGCTTTCGAATCAACTGCGTCACCGGCCCCGACGAGTACACCTGCCTGGTCAACAACAACTACTATACCAACGCCTGCGCCAAGAACAACCTGGAGCAGGCCGTGCGTGCGGCGCAGCTGCTGGAGGAATGGGGCGTCTACGGCGAATGGGCCGCCCGCCTGGGCGTCACGCGGGAGGAGCTGGATGGCTTCGCATGCGCCGCCGAGGCCATGTACCTGCCCTACGACGAAACGCTCGGCATCAACCCGCAGGACGACAGCTTTCTGCAAAAGCCCGTATGGGACATCGCGGCTACGCCTCGGGACAAGTTCCCGCTGCTGCTCAACTACCATCCCCTGCAGCTGTACCGCTATCAGGTATGCAAGCAGGCGGACACGGTGCTGGCGCATGTGCTCTTTGAGGAGCTGGCGGCCAAGGACGTGCGCGAGCGGTCTTTCCGGTATTACGAGAAGATCACCACGCACGATTCTTCCCTGTCCAACTGCATCTTCTGCATCGAGGCGTGCCGGCTGGGCCTGCGCCGGGAGGCGCGCGCCTATTTCGGCGACAGCGTGAAGACCGATCTGCTCAACACCCACGGCAACAGCAAGGACGGTATCCACACCGCTAACATGGGCGGCTGCTACATGGCCGTGGTCAACGGCTTTGCAGGCCTTAGGCTGTGCGCGGACGGCGTGAAAGTGGATCCCTTCCTGCCGGAGGGCTGGACGGGACTCCGATTTTCATTCCAGTATCGGGGCAGCCGCCTGCGCTTTGAAATGGCGGATGGACGCTATCGCGTGCGTCTGCTGGCCGGAGGGCCGGTTTCGGTCCTCACGCCGGAGCGCGCCTGCCGCCTGGAGCGTCCGGGCGACGAGGCGGAGGGCAAGACGCGATGACGAAAACGGAGCCGCGCCGGGGAATAATCCGGCGCGGCTCAGATTGTCAAAAAACCCATTAGGGGAGGTTAGGAGGGCCCGCAGGCCCTCCTAAATGAAATCGTATCGCCCGGCTTTGCCGGGCGGGAAGTTTGCGCCTCTTGGCGCAAACATTTCTTGTGCTTCTGGCGGAATAGACCCGCGCAGCGCAGCTTTTTTTTTCGGCGCGGGCAGGTCTAGAGCGCAAACAGCGTGATTTCCGTGGGGTAGATCACCGAACTTTGAAACCGCAGATAAAACCGGTAATCGCCGCACCAATCGTGAATCATACGGGGAATCTTCCACAGGTCCTCGTTGTTGTGATACACCGATATCAGCAGCCGGGGATGGTCGTTGAGGATATGGTCCTTGGCCCCAAGCAACGCCCGCTGCTCATGGCCCTCGATATCGGCCTTGATGAGGGTGACGGGCTCCTGAATATCGGCATCCAGCGTGGTTACGGGGATCTCGCCGCCCGCCTCGTCGCACAGGGTGTTAGCCGAGGAGCTGGCCGCGTTGGCCGTCAGCGACATGAACCCCTCCACGTCGCTCACGCCCTTCTGGCGCAGATCGATGTCGCGGTATCCCGCCAGGTTGCGCTTGAGCTGCTCAAACGTCTCGGGCGTCATTTCATAGCAGTAAAATTTTTTGTAACGGTCCTCGCCGTACTGCTCGATATACGAAAGCACCGTGTCGCCGATATAGGCGCCCAGATCGACGATCACCTCGTTTTCACCACACGAAAGCAGGTCCAGGTCGAAATAGCTGCTGAACAGGTATTCCTTCGCCTGGGCCGTGGAGATAAAATCATACCGATACCAGTTGCTAAGGATCGCGTACAGGGTTTTTTTGGAGCGGTAATCCCCCAGACGGCCGTAGAGCCATGCGAAATCGTCCATATGCTGGGAAAGCGCCTGCTGCTTGAGGGCGATTTCCTCATATTCTCCGCGGTCGATATCCAGCTTGCCCCAGTAGGGATACTGGGAAAAGAAGGTCATCAGCCCCCGCCTGGCCGACTCCGGCACGGCGTCAAAGCTCTTGCGCATGCGGTAGTACAGCTCTTTTTCATCCAGGGAGCGGATCTCGTCCGCCAGGGTGAAAAAGGCCTTGTCAATGCTGGTCATCCCATCACCTCCGCCCAAGGATATGGCGGCGCGGCGGCGAGCATGCACGCGCGGCTAGGCGTCCCAGCGAGGGTCGCGCGGACGGGCGGCCTTTTTTTCATCCTCCGGGAAAATATAGCTGATCTCCATGAAATCAAAGGGAACGGCTTCCATAAAGTGCTCCGGCAGAAAGCGGGTCAGGGCATATTCCTCCCAGTCGGCGCGGTGGCGGGGAAGCCACACCGGCTGGCTCAGGTCCAGCCTGGGCAGCAGCTCGCGCAGGGCGGCTTCGGGGTCGTCGCGCGTGCAGGGCACGGTGGCGTCGCGCTCCACGCGATGGCGTTTCATCAGGCGCACCCACAGGCGGCCGGGGGCGGCATGGTCCATGGCTTGGGTCCCTCCTTCGCAGCGTACAGCCATTATACACGCAGGCGGGGCGGTGCGCAAGGGCGCGGACTTTGCTTGACCTGTGGGATTTTTGTTATATAATAGGGTAGAATGGAGCAAAGTAACGGCAAATGCCGCCGATGCCATAAGGAGGAACTATGCCTACCGCAATCGCTTACCGCCGCGCACCCCTGGTGGACCCCGCGCTTGTGCCGCTGTCGGACGCGGCCGTACACGCCGACGGCCTGCAAAAGCAGCTGACCGAGCTGGCCCTTGGGCTGGTGGATCTCAACCGCATGTCGTCCCTGGACGCGGCGCTGGCCACCAAGCTGGGGGGATATACGGAGACCCCGCCCTTCCCGGATGTGGAGGAAGCGGCGCGTCTGCTGCCCGGCGAGCCGGAGCGCTTTGCGGCGCTGCTGCGCGCGGCGTCGATGCTGGCCGCCATGAGCCGCGACAAGCAGGCCATGCTGCGGGTGCTGGGCGGTATGCGCGCCTTCCTGGACGCGCTGGGCGAGATGACGGAGGAGAAGCTGTTTCAGTGCGGCGCAGATGTGCTGCGGCTTGCGGTGGACCTGTACCGCCGTACGGGCCAGCCGTTTTTGCTGAACCTGATGGAAAGCCTGCGTTCCCGCCTGCCGGACGTGAGCGGGCTGATGCACATGTTTCCCTTTCAACGGGAGTTCCGCCCCGAAACCGGTGCGCATACGCCGGATGAGGAGGCGTATTACGCGCGCATGCAACGCTTCGCCACCGGCAAGGGCACGGCCGACGCGCTGGCCATGACCGCTTTGATCGCCCAGTACAGCGGTTCGGGCCGCGACGCTGCGGCGGGCAAGGCGGGGCTGACCGCCCTCTCCCGCTACCATGGCATGCCAAGCGGCGCGTTTTCGGCCGATCCGTTTCTGGCGGGGCGCGACCCCGCGCGCGCGGTGGAGCTGCCCGCGGCCTGCGCGCAGGCGGAGGCGTATTTTGACGCGCTGTGTCAGTCCGGCGAAGCCGCCATGGCCGACCGGCTGGAAATGCTGCTGGTGAATGTGCTTCCCGATTTGCTGACGCCCGAGGGCGTGCGTTCGCTCTCGCCCACCAATCGCCTGGCAGGGGATGAGAGCTGCCTGGCCCAGCCCCCCGAACCCGAGGAGGTCTCGGCGCTGCTGCGCGCGCTTTACGCCATTCGCCGCAGTGTGTGGATGAGCCAGGACGACGACACGCTGGCCTATGTGCTCCCGGTGGCGGGCGGCTGTCTCACGCGCCTGGGCGGCGTGCCGGTTCGGTTTACTGCCTCGGTTTCGGGCGTGTTCCAGCGGGAAATCACCATCCGCGTGGAATGCCGGCAGGCGGTGCCCGCCACGCTGCGCCTGCGCGTGCCCGGCTATGCCGACGGCGCGCAGATCAGCGTAAACGGCGCCCGGCCGCAGGCTGTGGCCCAGGGCGAATGGCACAGCCTGCGCCGCACCTATCAGAACGGCGACGTGATCACCCTGCGGCTGGGGCTGTCGCCTCGGCTGGAGACGGGCTACCGCGGCAGCGTGAGCCTGTATGTGGGGGCGCGCCTGATGGCGCTGGCCCTGCCGGATGAGCAGGTGGCATGGCGCTATGCCATCCACTCCGGCAATCCCATCACGCCCGTGGAAGAGGACGGCGCGCCCTACGCGCTGGCCGCCGCGTGCGAGGCCCCGATGTGGAAGGAAAAGGCCGGTTTTATCCTGCCGCCGCCCCAGGGCGTGCCGACGGGCCCGGCCTATGAGCTGACGCTGATTCCCTTTGCGGGCACGGGCGGGCGCATCGCTTCCTTCCCCTGTGTGGTGGAGCGCTGACGGGATGGGAAAGACGTGCCAAACCGTATTATGTCTGGCTCCCATGGCAGGCATCACGGACTGGCCCATGCGGGTGCTGTGCTATCGTATGGGGGCGGACTACGCATGCTCGGAGATGGTCAGCGCTATCGGCTACCTGTGCGCCAAGCCCGGAAACGACGCCTATCGCCGCCTGCTGGCCGTGCATCCTGAGGAAAGCAACACCGCCTGCCAGCTCTTCGGCAAGGACCCGTCCGTGATGGGCGAGGCCGCCGCGAAGGTGACGGCGCTGGGGCGCTTTACGTCGCTGGATATCAACATGGGCTGCCCGGCCCGCAAGGTGGTGTCCTCCGGCGAGGGAAGTGCGCTGCTGCTGGACCCGGAGCGCGCATACCGGGTGATGGAGGCGGTCAAGCGGAACACCGATCTGCCCGTGACCGTCAAGACGCGCCTGGGATACGACGCGGACAGCATGAACGCTCTGGAGCTGGGCCGCGCGGCGCAGCAGCTGGGCTTTCGCTGGATCGCCATTCATGGGCGCACGCGGCAGCAGCAATACGCAGGCACGGCGGACTGGGCGGCCATCGGGGAGCTGAAAGCCCGCCTGACCCTTCCCGTGATCGCCAACGGCGACGTGTTCGCCCCCGGCGACGCCGTGCGCATGCTGGAGGAAACCGGCGCGGACGGCGTGATGATCGGCCGCGGCGCGATGGGCAATCCCTGGCTGTTCCGCGATGCGCGCAGGGCCCTGGAGGGCGGCGCGCCCGAAGCGGTATCCCTGAACGAGCGCATTGGCACGGCGGCGCTGCACGCCCGGTGGATGGTGGATTTCAAGGGCGAGCGCCTGGGCGTGATGGAAATGCGCAAACATGTGGGACACTATATCAGCGGCCTGAGGGGCGCGACGGCCATCCGGCGTCAGGTGAATTTTGCCACCACGCTGGAGCAGCTGACCGGCCTGTTGGAAGGCCTGAGAACCATTGAGAAGGAGTGAGACGCATGAAAAAAGGGTGGAAGGCGCTGGCGGCCGTTTTGCTTGCGCTGATGCTGCCGCTGGGCAGCGCGTGCGCGAGCATCGTGGGCCTGGACGAAACGCTTTCAGGCTATCTGGATCCGCAAGGCAATATGCGCTACAGCTTCGGCCTCAAGGTGGGAACGCTCCTGCCCTACGGCGAGGAAACGCTCACGATGATGAACGCCGTGCTGGAGCACATCCGCGTGGCCGCCTCCGAGACGGACGCGGGGCTTGAAAGCTCGCTCGCCCTTTGCGTGGATGGTGAAAGCGTGATGGATCTCACCCAGCACAGCGCGGGGGAGAGCACCTCGCTGACCACCTCGCTTCTGCCCAACCGCACGCTGGTCAGCGGCGAATCTCCCCTGGACCGTCTGATGGGAACGGAAACCGGCGAGGCGGAATTTGACGCGCTGCTGGCGATTCAGGAGGTCGAGGGCTGCTACCAGGCCCTGACCGACGCCATTTTGCCCTATGCGGAGCAGAAGAAGGCCAACTACAAGATCAAGGACATTGCCACCTCGCGCTGGAGCCGCATCGCGCGGCTGACCACCGAGCAGAGCACGGAGCTTGCGCCGCTGATTGCGCAGGTGCTGGGCTGCGGCATGGACGCGGCCTTCCGCGCGGAGCTGGAAAAGATGACCTACGCCAAGGGCTTCATCGTGGGCCTGTACCAGTCCGAGGAAAACGGCGAGGACCTGGCCGTCTACATCAAGGGCACCGTCACCATGGGGGACGGCACCACGCGCCAGCTGTCGTATCAGTGGGCCTTTACGGGCGACGCGGCGGAGCGCATCGACACCTACAAATTCGAGCTGACCCAGGGCAAGGGCGACGCGGAAAATCGCACCATCTCCGCCACCTACCGGCGCGGGGAGGAGGAAGGCGCCTTCTCGGTCAAGGGCGAATGGTCCGCCGCCATCAAGCGGGGCACCTCCACCGTGACCACCACCGTGGAGCACGACCTGACCGGCGCGGAGAGCGGCAGCGAACGCACGCTGGAGGGCACGGTGGTCACCGCGGTTAAGACGGCGGCCGACGGCGAAACCGAAACCGTCACCACCACGCTGACTCCTGCCATGAAGCTGACCTCCGCGCAGGATGGCGAGATCCTCACGGGAACGGTGGCGCTGGAGGAGTTGACCGGCAAGAACGTGACCAAGGCCCTTACCTTCACCTTTGACGAGGAGCCCGTGCAGGCGGCGCAGCCGGAGGAGAGCGGCGATGAGACAGACTCCGCCGGGGAAGGCGTCGAACCCGAATACGATCCCATGCCCCAGAGCAGCTTGAGCCAGAATGAGGCGCCCGTAGACGGCGCGGACTCGGATTTCCTGGTGGGTCAGCCGCCCATCGGCTACCAGGTCTACGAGGTGCCGGAAACCATGCAGACGTATGATCTGGACGCCGCCCAGGAGGACCAGCTGGAAGCCCTGCGGGGCGAGCTGTACCAGAACCTGGCCGGGCGGCTGCTGGCGGCGCTGGCCAAGCTGCCCGCGGAGGATGCGGTGCTGCTTGCGGACAACATGTCCGAGGAGGACTACGCGGCGTTCCTGGAACTGGTGGACCCGTGACCAAGCAAAAAGGAGGCCTGCGCATGAAACGGTTTCTTTGCCTGCTGATGTGCCTGACGTGCCTGCTTCTGCCCGCCGCTCATGCCAGCGAGGCGAACGGGGAGGATTATACCGTCGCCGGCAAGCTGATCAAGCAGCTGTGGGCGGGCAGCGGCTTTAGCGCCACGGTGTCGGTGGAGGTTGCGGCCAAGGAGGGCACGCAGGCGATGAGCACCCTCAAGCCCATCGTGATGGACGTGAGCTATATCTATGTGCGCCCCACCGCCACGGAAACGGCGGAGCACCGCGCGGATGTGGTGCTCATGGACGGGGAGAACGCCCTGAGCGCTGCGCATGCGCAGCTCAAGGACGGCGCGCTGGCGGTTCAGGCCGACGTGATCAGCCCCGACTGGTATAGCTTCGGAGAAGCGCCCCTCCAGGAGGGGGAGGCCGAGGCAGGAGCCGATCTGCTTGTGCAGCTGGGCGAAAGCCTGTTGGCCCAGACCGGCATGCCGGCGCTGGCCTCTTTTGCAGGGCAGGCCGCCGCGCTGCTTCATGGCGCAGACGGACTGGAGGATGTGCTGGAAAGCTACCTGATCCGTATGGACCTGTGGATTGAGGGCTACCGCCAAAACGCGGTGCTGGACAAGCTGGAGGACGGCACCACCACCATGTCGGTCTATTACGACGTGCCGCCGGCGGCCATCAAGTCGCAGGCCAAGCAGATGGTGCTGGATCTGCTGAGCGACCAGGTCACGCTCGCCCGCCTGCAGGAGGCGGCGGGGGAAGAACTGTCACAGCTGCTGCTCAATCCCAGCCTGCAAAGCTATTATTTCAGCGCCATCGACGCGCTGCCCCTGGCTTCCAACATGACCATCGGCCGCACGGTCAGCCTGGAGGGCGATACGCTGGAGCTGCACTTGAGCCTGCCGCTTTATGATGCGGAGGGTGGCGAGGTCACCCTGCGCTATGACCGCACGCGCGGCGAGGGCGACCTGCCCGACGATAACACCATCTCCCTGGAAAGCGATCTGCGGGCGATTTCGCTGACGTATCAGGAGTACAGCAGCATGACCGGTGTGCGCGTGATTCAGGGCACCCTGACGAGCGAGCCGCGCGGAACGGAAGCCTTCACCGTGGAGGAAGGCGCCCCGGCGGATGCGCAAAAGACGCTCGCGCTGTCCTTCAGCCTCAAGCAGGAGGAAAGCGAAACCAAGGACGATGAGCTGCGCGACGTCTACACCTACGACGCCACGCTG
>NBJMC04203__coassemble_766_pt1 | contig 15818 bp, 12 predicted proteins | sample NBJMC04203__metabat2_high_PE_053 | metagenome-assembled genome bin NBJMC04203 | reverse complement strand
GAAAAGGCCGGCGCAGCCGGACTTTTTCGACAAGCTGGGGCGCGCCGTATCCGATACCATTCGGATACGGCGCGCCTTGTCATGCTTTCCTTTCCGTCAAAGGCCGGTTCAGTCGCGCTCCCACTCCACCATGTCGCCGGTGGTCGCATTGATGGCAAATTCATACCGTGCGCCATTCAGGGTGGCGTCGCCTTCCCAGAAGTAGCGGCCGTCATCCTCGTCCAGCTTGATCTTGACGATCTCAGCGCCGGGCTTGAGGGTGGCGATCTGCGCGCGGGCCGCTTCCTCGGTCATCATGCCGTCGGCCGCATACTCGCCCACATAGAGCTCACGCTCCAAAATCGCGCCGGTTTCAGCGTTCAGATCCAGAGTGCCATAGAGCCCGTCGGTGACGATGAACACTTCGATCTCGTGGTTGCCGTCGTCGATCTGCTCATCCTTGCGAATGATCTCCGCGCCGGGGTACGCCGCCTCCACCGCAGCCGCCACGGCCTCGTCGGTCAGCGTGGTGGAACGGGCATTGGAAGCGCCCTTGAGCTCGCTTTCAATCTTGACCACCGCGCCGGTGGTGGGATTGACCTTGATTTCGTACTTCTCCCCCGTGGCCTCCACGCGGAAGGTCAGCTCGTGCATGCCGTCGTCCATCTCGGACTTCGTCAGCTGCGCCTCGGCAGGCACATAGGCGCGGGCGGCGGTCTCCGCCTCGGTATCGGTCAGGGCCAGGGCGCCTCCGGCGATCATCAAAGCAACCAGGAACGCCACCATCATGCTCATCTTTTTCATCTTTCATCTGCTCCTTTCTCCGTGCTCTCTTGAGCACGGTCAGAGTATAACAAGGCAAGATGAAAGAAAAATGAAAAATCAAATTTATTTTCGAGGAAACAGCACACGCACCTTGGTGCCCTTTCCGATCTCGCTTTCCACCTGTGCCTGCGCGCCATGCCGGTCGATGATCCACCGCGCGATGGCCAGGCCCAGCCCCGTTCCCTCCGAGTGGCGCGAGCTGTCCGCGCGCCAGAAGCGGTCCCACATGCGCTCCTGTTCTTCGGCCGACATGCCCACGCCGTCGTCGCGCACGGTCAGGCGCACGCCGTCCGCTTCATCGGCCAGCGTCAGCCATGCGTGTCCGCCGGGTCGGCCATAGCGGATGGCGTTGCCCAGCAGGTTCACCGCCAGCCGCGTCAGCAGCGAGGGGTCCGCCTTCAGCTTAACGCCGGGCGCCGCCCGGACCTCCAGCGTGATGCCCGCATCCTCCGCCACCGGTTCCAGCTCGCGCGCCACCTCCTGAATCAGCCGGGAGGCGTCCACCTCCTGCATCTCCACCGGCACGCGCCCCGCGTCCATGCGCGACAGCGCCAATAGCTGCGCTACCAGGCGGCTCAGCCCGTCGGTGCGCTCCATGATCTCCGCGATCAGCGCCTCGCGCCGCCGGGGGTCCTGCTCGTCCAGCGCCTCCTGACAGAGCAGGCGCACGGCGTTGAGCGGCGTGCGCAGCTCATGCGCGGCGTCCGAGGTGAACTGCCGCTCGCGCCGGAAGGATTCATCCAGGCGTTCCAGCATGCCGTCCAAGGTGCGCGACAGCCGGGTAAGCTCGTCCCTCCCGCCATGAAGCCCCACGCGGCGGCCCAGATCGCCGCCGCTGACGATGGCTTCCGCCGTAGCGGCCATGCGTTCCACCGGCCGGAAGGCGCCACGCGCAATCAGGAAGCCGCCCAGCGCCGTGAGGCCGATCATCAGCGGCAGCAGAACCAGCGCCATCCGGAATACCGGCGCATAGGCCGCCGCCTCCGAGTCCGCCGCCTTGACGCAACGCATCCACACCGAGCTGCGGCTGTTGAAGGTGAGCAGCGTGTCCATCACGTACCATTCCAGCCCGCCGGAGCTCACGCGGCGGACGGTTCCCTCCTCAAAGGGCAGTTCCACGCGTGTACGGCCGTAGATGAGCGTGCCGCCGCCCGTGTAGAGCGCGATGTGCACATCCGGGATATCATCCAGATCATCGTCGATTTCCAGATTGCCGCTTTCGTATTCCAGCTGGGACTGCGCCAGCACGGACGCGGCGTGCAGCGTGTCGCTGTAGTATTCAAAGGAGCTTCGCTGGGCCGCGAAAAAAAGCAGCCCGCCCATCAGCCCTGCCGTCACCAATGCCAGCAGCGTATACCAAAGCGTCATTTTCAGCTTGATGCCCATGGCGCTCCCTCACTCCTGCTCGCGCAGCACGTAGCCCACGCCGCGCACGGTATGGATCAGCTTTTTCTCAAAGGGGTCGTCCACCTTTTTACGCAGGTTGCGGATATAGACGTCCACCATGTTGGACGCGCCCTCATAATCCATGCTCCATACGTTTTCCAGGATGCGGTCGCGCGATAGCACCATGCCAGCGTTGCGGATCAGATACTCCAAAATGGCATACTCCCGGCTTGTCAGGCGCAGCTCCTCCCCCGCGCGAACGGCCAGGTGGCGGCTTGCGTCCAGCGTGAGGTCCGCCAGGGAAAACAGGTTGCCCGTGGCCTTCTGCCGCCGGGCCAGCACGTGGATGCGCGCCAGCAGCTCCTCGTAGGCGAAGGGCTTGACCAGATAGTCGTCCGCGCCCGCGTTGAGCCCTCCCACGCGATCCTCAATGGCGTCGCGCGCGGTCAGAAACAGCACCGGCGTATCCGTGCCCCGCTCCCGCATGCGCCGCACGGCCTCCAGGCCGTCCATTCTGGGCATCATAATGTCCAGAACGATCACGTCGTAGCACACCACGCCGCTCAGTTCCAGCGCCTCCTGGCCGTCATGGCACACGTCGGCGGAAATATGGTCGCTCTTGAGCCGGTTCTTGAGCAGCCCGGCCACGCGCCGGTCATCCTCGGCGATCAGCACCCGCATGGCTCATCCCTCCCGTACCTCCATTATAGCTGCCGCCCCGCCGGCTGGCAAGCACGCCACGCGGGTCCTCCCAGAAATATCCGTTTTCCCCGGCAAAATGTGAAGATTTTGTTTCATTTGCTCTTGATTTTTTTCATAACTGGCTATACAATGTAATCATCCTTTGATATTTACTGCCTATTTGGCTTGCAGATAGCACTGGAACGGAAAGGAAGAAGCCCATGGCCAAACGGATTCTCTTGGTGGACGACGAGCCTCTGATTGTAAAAGGTTTGAAATATACGCTCGAGCAGGAGGGCTTTGAGACCGACTCCGCCGCCGATGGCGAGGAGGCGCTGACCAAGTTTTTTTCGGGACATTTCGATTTTATCCTCTTGGACGTAATGCTGCCCAAAATCGACGGCATCACGGTATGCCAGCGCATCCGCGAGCACAGCAACGTGCCCATCATCATGCTGACCGCCAAGGGCGAGCAGATCGACAAGATTCTGGGCCTGGAATACGGCGCGGACGATTACATGACCAAGCCCTTCAACATCCTGGAGGTCAAGGCTCGCATCAAGACCATCATGCGCCGCGCCTCCGGCAACGTGCAAAGCGAGGCCCGCAAGGTGGTGCGCGTGCACGACATGGAGATCAACGCCATCAACCGCTCCGTGACCCTGGGCGGCAAAGAGGTGCGGCTGACGGCCAAGGAATTTGACCTGTTGCAGGTATTTGTAAACAACCGCGGCAAGGTATTCAGCCGCGAGGCCCTGCTGGAGACCGTTTGGAAGTACGATTACACCGGCGACGCGCGCACGGTGGACGTGCACATCCGCAGGCTGCGTGAAAAAATCGAGCGCAACCCCGCCCAGCCGGAATTTATCTTCACCAAGTGGGGAGTGGGCTACTATTTCACCGATAAGGATTAACACGCCGTTCACATCCATCCGCTGGAAAATTCTTTTCGCCTTCCTGCTCATTGTGGGGGTGAGCTACTACGTGGTGGCCACCTCGCTCATCGGGCTGGTGGGCGATTATTTGTTCGACGACCGCAAGCAGCAGGACCGCGTGAGCACCAGCCGTCTGGCGCAGGAGCTGGCTCCGCTGTATCTGTCGGCCCAGACGCAGGCGCTGCAGCAGCGTCTGGAAGCCGCCGCTACCGAGCTGGGCGCGCGCCTGATGGTGCTGGACATGAGCGGCAAGGTGCAGGCCGACAGTGAAAACGAGCTCAACGGCTCGCGCATGGAGCTGCCGGAGGTCGCCAGCATTCTCTCCGAGGGCAAAACGGAGGACTACGGCGTTCATCAGAAGGAGAGCAAGAGCGCGACGCTGGACGTGCTGGGGATTTTTCGGCCCTTCGATCAGGGGGTGGAGTGGGTGGCCCATTCCACGGCGGGCCTCGTGCAAAACGGCCAGATCATCGGCGTGCTGCTGCTGACCTCGCCCATGCAGGGCACGATGGAGCGCCTGTTCACCCTTCAGGACAAAATGATCCTCTATTTTCTGATTGCCGCCGGCGCGGCCATGGTGATTGCGCTGGTCTTTTCGCGCGTGATCACGCGGCCCATCGTTTCGCTCACGCGCAGCATCCAGCGCATGGGCCGCGGCGACCTGTCCGTGCGCGTGCCCGTCAAGGGCAGCGGCGAGCTTCGCCGCCTGTCGGAAACCTTCAACACCATGTCCGAAAAGCTGGAAATGCTCGACAAGAGCCGCAACCAGTTCGTATCCAACGCCAGCCATGAGCTCAAAACCCCGCTGGCCACCATGAAGATCCTTCTGGAAAGTATCATCTATCAGCCCGACATGGACGCGGGCATGCGCACCGAGTTTCTGACCGATATCAACAAGGAAATCGACCGTCTGAACCTGATCATCGGCGACCTGCTGACGCTGGTGAGCATGGATTCCAAGACCATGCGCTTAAACCGCACCACTTTCAGCCTGGCCCAGGTGGTCACCGACACGGCGCACCGACTCGCGCTGGTGATGGAAAAGCGCCATCAGGAACTCAAACTCCAGCTCAACGACCGCTGCGACATGTACGCCGACTGCGCCAAGCTCTCACAGGTGGTCTACAACCTGATGGAGAACGCCAGCAAATACACCCAGGAGGGCGGCGTGATCCGCGTGCGGCTGATCCGCTCCGGCCGGGACGCCATCCTGACGGTATCGGATAACGGCCCCGGCATTCCAAAGGAAGATCAGTCCCACATCTTCGACCGCTTCTACCGTGTGGACAAGGCCCGCAGCCGCGAAACCGGCGGCACGGGACTGGGCCTGAGCATCGTTCATCAGATGGTGCTGATGCACGGCGGCACCGTGACCGTGGACAGCGAGGAGGGCAACGGCGCCACCTTTACGGTGGAGCTGCCCATCCACCAGGGATGATCCTGAAAGGAGGGAATTGGCTTGGTCCGAAAATATGCGTTGCTCGCCCTGTGCATGGCGCTGATTTGCGCCCTGCTCGCCGGCTGCGCGCCCGTGGGCCTGCCCATTGCGGACGACGAGCCCACCGTGACGCTGCCTCCTGCCGAGGTTTCGTTCCTGGCGCCCATCGGCGACGCTTCGCTGGAATATACGGCGCCCGCTATCCTCTATCTGCCCCGCCATGACGGCATGGGCCTGACCACGGTGGAAAGCGAGGTGTCCTTCTCCCCCACCCGCTCCAACGCGGAAAGCCTGGCGCGCGCGCTGCTGGCGCACGCCGGCGACGGCACCGCAAGCCCCGTGGGCGGCAGCGTGCGCCTGTCGCTCTACGGGGTCAATCCCGTGGAGGTCAGCCGCAACGTGGCCACCGTCAACCTGGCGGCCAACGCCCTGCAGCTCAGCCGCGACACGCTGTACCTGGCATGCCAGGCCATCGCCAACACGCTGACCACTTTGCCGGAGATCGAGTGGGTCAACTTTCTGGTCGTGGACCGTCCCGTGGGGCTGGACATTGCCAACACGCTGCCCATGGGCGCTTTTTCGGCCACCACGGCACAGGACATCGGCGCAGCGTATGAACAGCTGCTCTCCCGCCGGGTGGACAGCGGGTCGGACGCGTCGCTCAAGCCCCTTACCTCCAACGTGACGCTGTATTTTCCCGTCAGCGGCACCGATAGCGTAGTCAGCGAGGTGCGCAGCATTTCCTTTGCCGACCAGGTGTTTTCCAACATGGTGGTCACCATTCTCCGCGAGCTGGCGCAGGGCCCGGCCGGAGAGATCAATTCCCCCGCCCTGCCCCTGCTAAGCGACCTGCTCACCGCCGATCCCCAGCTGGTCAATTCCGAATCCACGGGCGGGTCGGTCATCTCGCTGGAATTTGCCTATAACCTGGACGACATGCTGGAGGCCTACGGCCTGACCCGTGCGCAGAGCATGGCGTCACTGTGCTATACGCTGTGTACGTTTTTCCCCAACGTCAGCGGCATCCGCGTGTCCATCAATGAGACGCCCATAACCGAGCTTCAGCTGGAGGAGGATCTGGACGTATCCATCAGCTTCGCGGAAAACGTGCTTCTGCGCAGTGATTTTTCCACTTTGCTCTATGACTACTGCACCCTGTATTTCGCTGACGCGGACGGCCAGCGCCTGCGCGAGGTTAAGCGTCCCGTGCCCTATACGCAGCGCATGAGCCCGCGCACGCTGCTCATCGAGCTGGCGCGCGGCCCGCAGGCGTATGACAGCGTGGACGGGCTCACCGCCGTGATGCCCGCCGGGGCCATTCAGGATACCGATATTCTGGGCCTGGCGCTTTCAGAGGGCGCCATGCTGGTCAACTTCGCTCCTTCTTTTGAAAATGTGGGGTCGGGCATGGACGAAACCCAGGAGCGCCTGCTGGCCTATGCCATGGTCAACACGCTCTGCGCCGGCACCGGCGCGGACAGCGTGTGCTTCTTCCGCGGCGGAGCGCAGTTTGACGGTTTTTCAGGCAAGATCTACTGGCGCGGGCTGTTCTATCCGCTGCCGGCGGATGGTTGAAAAAACGGCGGGGAGCCAAAGCGCTCCCCGCCGTTCTTTGTTTCCTACTATCTGGTGATGCGCCGCCTGCACAGGCCCGTTTTGCCGCACGCGGGGCATACAAGCCTGCGCCGGGTGAAGGTGTGATAGGCCTTCACATATTCGCCCAAGGCGGGCGTAAACGTCGCTTTGCAATGCGGGCACTGGTAATATCCGGCCCTCGCATCCAGCACGGCCGCGACTCCGACGCCCGCCGCGCCCGTTATCAGGGCCAGGGCGATCAATGCAATCCGCGCGGCCGCGGGCAGCGTTAAAAACGCGGCCAGGGCAATCAGCGCGCACACCGCGATTCCCGTTATGGCGGCGCAGACCATGGACAGCGCCAGCCTCTTTTTGTTTTCCGCATTTTCCCGCACCAGTTGCATCATGTTTTCCTCCGCTTTCTTTTGATAATCCGCCTGTGCGACCCGTTCGCCCGAAAGCAGGTCGTTGACCGTGATGCCAAGCGCCGCGCAGAGCGGCATCATCAGCGAAACCTCAGGCAACCCGTTGCCGCATTCCCATTTGGAGACGGTTTTGTCGCTGATGCCCAGCTCATCCGCCAGCTGCCGCTGGGTCAGGCCGCCCGCCTTCCTGCACTGCGCAATGAACCGGCCAATGCTCACCTGGTCCATCTTCCTTGCCTCCCTTCCCTTGCGATTGTACACCGCCTGCCCCCAAAAGAACACCCACGAAGCGTAGAGGTCTGGTTTTCGTGTCTTTTACGACAGCGCTGAAGCCCGAAATTGTATGTTTGGACGCCCGCTCGGGTATGATTGAAGCGGAAACAGATTTTCTTTCCGCTTTTTTGTGCTATGGTTCTGCCAGGACGAGGAAACCGCTTTCCAAGCGGACCTGTTCCCGAAAGGAAGTGGAAGTTTTGGATTGGTACAGAAAAAGCGTGGATGAAACCGCGCGGGCACTGGGCACTGACGCCGCCATGGGCCTGACCGCAGAGGAGGCCGGCGCGCGGCTGGAAAAGCACGGACCCAACGCATTGAAACAGGGAAAGAAGCGCACCCTCTGGCAGATGTACCTGACGCAGTTCAAGGACGTGATGGTGCTGGTGCTTCTGGCCGCGGCGCTGATTTCGGGCGTTCTGCTGGGCGAATGGGTGGACGCTGGCATCATCCTGCTGGTGGTGCTCCTCAACGCGCTATTGGGCGTGATTCAGGAAAACCGGGCCGAAAAATCGCTGGAGGCACTGAAGAAGCTGTCCTCGCCCCACGCGAAGGTGCGCCGCGAAGGGGCCCTCCTCTCCGTGCCTGCATCGGACCTGGTTCCCGGCGACGTGGTGCTGCTGGAGGCGGGCGATTATGTGTCCGCCGACCTGCGGCTCACGGTATCGGCAGGGCTGCGTACGGATGAGAGCGCCCTGACCGGCGAAAGCGAGCCGGTGGAAAAGCATGCCGAAACCCTGACAGGAGAAGGCGACCTGCCTCTGGGCGACCGGGCCAACCTGGCCTTTTCCGGTAGCCTGATCACCTACGGGCGCGGCGAGGGAATCGTCGTGGCCACGGGCATGGACACGCAGCTGGGCGCCATCGCGGGCATGCTGGGCGGCGAGGAAGGCGTGGAAACGCCTCTGCAACGCCGCATGGCCGACCTGGGCAAAAAGCTGGCGCTGCTGTGCATCGGCGTATGCGTGCTGGTCTTTGTGGCGGGCGTGGCCTACGGAAACGACGCGGGCGAGATGTTCATGACGGCCATCAGCCTGGCCGTGGCAGCCATTCCCGAAGGGCTGCTGGCAATTGTGACCATCGTGCTGGCCGTCGGCGTGCAGCAGATGATCGCGCAGAACGCCATCGTCCGCCGCCTGCCAGCCGTGGAAGCCCTGGGCAGCGCCACGGTAATCTGCTCGGACAAAACGGGCACGCTGACCATGAACCGCATGACGGTCACGGCCCTGTGCGAACCCTTCGCAATCAGAGACGCCGCGGCCCAGGCCCCCTCCGCGCCGCTTATGAACGCCATGGGGCTGTGCAACGACGCCGCGCCTGCCCAAAATGAACGGGGCGAGACGGTGCTGACGGGCGATCCCACGGAAACGGCGCTGCTGGCCTGCGCCAATCGTTGGGGCTTTGACGGCCCTGCCGCCCAGACAGCCACGCCGCGCGTGGATGAACTGCCCTTTGACAGCGATGTCAAGCGCATGGCCACCGTGCACCGCCTTGCGCAAGACCGCTATGCCGTCTACGTCAAGGGCGGTCTGGACGAGGTGCTCGCCCTGTGCACGGAGATCCGGGAAGGCGAATCCGTGCGCGCCCTTACGCAGGAGGATCAGAGCCGGATTCAGGCTTCAGCGGCGGAGATGTCATCCAACGCCCTGCGGGTGCTGGCCTTTGCCATGCGTGAGACCGACTCGCTCGCCGCCCCCGGCGACCGCGCCGCCTACGAAAGCGGCCTGACCTTTCTGGGCATGGCCGGCATGATCGACCCGCCGCGTCCCACCGCGCGCGAGGCCGTGGCGCGTTGCCGCCGCGCCGGCATCAAGCCCGTGATGATCACCGGCGACCACCGGCTCACGGCCAGCGCCATCGCGCGCGACCTGGGCATTCTGGAAAAGCAGGACCGGGTGGTGACCGGGCAGGACCTGGACCGCATGGACGATGAGCGCCTGCGCGAGGAGGTGCGCGATATCGCCGTCTACGCCCGCGTATCGCCGGAGCACAAGGTGCGCATCGTGAAGGCCTGGCAAAGCTGGGGCGACGTGGTGGCCATGACCGGCGACGGCGTGAACGATGCGCCCGCGCTCAAGCGCGCGGATATCGGCGTAGCCATGGGCCAGACCGGCACCGAGGTGAGCAAGGAAGCCGCCGCCATGATTCTGACCGACGACAATTTTGCGACCATTGTGGGCGCGGTAGCGCAGGGCCGCGTTGTCTACATGAACATCCTCAAGGCCATCCAGTTTCTCCTTAGTTCCAACCTGGGTGAGGTGCTTCTCATCTTCGTGGCCACGATTCTCAACCTGGGCTCGCCGCTTCTGCCCATCCACATCCTGTGGGTGAACCTCATCACGGACTCCCTACCGGCGCTGGCGTTGGGCATGGAGCCCGCCGAGCCCGACGTGATGGACCATCCCCCGCGCGACCCCCGCTCCCCCATCTTCACCCGACCGCTTCTCTTCCGCGTGATCTATCAGGGGCTGATGATCGCCGGTCTGTCGCTCACGGCCTATCTGGCCGGCGTGCGCGTAAGCCCGGACACGGGGCATACCATGGCCTTTGCGGTGCTGGCCTTCTCGCAGCTTGTGCATGCCTTCAACGTGCGCAGCAACACGCATTCGGCCTTCCTGTGCGGAAAGATGAACCGCTGGCTGATTCCCGCCTTTTTGGCCGGCGTCGGGATGCAGCTGTGCGTGCTGCTGGCGCCGTTTTTGCAGGGGCTGTTCCATATCGCCACCCTTACCCCGGCACAATGGGGGCTGGTGGCGCTGCTCAGCCTGATGCCGCTTCCCATTGTGGAAATGCTCAAAGCCCTGGGCCTGACGGGCGAAAGCCGCACAAAGCGCTAAATCATAACAAAGGGGCCGTCCGGCGCGATGCCGGACGGCCCTCCTGCGCGTGTTTGGGTCATGGTTCCTTTTCATAGGTATAACGCACGATCAACCATGGCTTGCTGTCATACATGCCGTAGGCGTCGCCGTAAAGGTCGTAGCACTTGCCCACCTCCCAGGTGGTGCGGGACCCGTTTTCCACGTACACCAGCATGGGCGACTCCTCCGTGCCCACGTTCACAAAGGCGCGCTGCGGCTTGGTGGTTTCGATGGAGGTGACGATGGCCTTCTGGCAGATGTAGATCTGCTGATTGGCCACGCGGGTGCTGAGGTTGTCCATGTAATTGGTGTACATATCCTTCATGCTCCAGGCCTTGCGCGAATAGATATCGACGTTTGGCACATAGGTGACGATATGCTCCACACGCGTGGTCGACTTGCCGGGATAATCCGCCGTGATCACGATGGTGTTTTCGCCGATTTTGTCAAACTTGGCGACGAAGCTGAACGATCCGTCCACGGCGGTATTGGTGATATCCAAATCCGTATAGGGCGAAAGCACCTTCACCACCGCGCCGGGCAGCGTGGTGCCGCGCACGGTCATGAATCCGTCGTCGTTGGTGCTGCCGATATCGCTGGCCAGGTCCAGCGGTATCTCCTGTTTCTCGCGGTAGAGGGTTACGGTGAGGGTGTTTTCACGGCAATACTGGCTGCGCACGCGAATTTCAAAATTGTTTTCGCCGATGGGCTGCACGGTGGCGTTGTAGCTGACCTTGCCGCCCTCGGTGTTGACCAGGTCGCTGTAGTCCTCGCCATTGATGGTGACGGTGCTGCCCTCGCGCACATAAAAGACAATGTTGTACAGGGCCGTGCTCACGACCTGGTAGGGGCTGTCGGGCGTGCTGAGCTCGATGGGCGAGAGCGGGATGTCGATCTCGTAGTGAATGGGCTCCAGCGCCTGCTGCTTGCCCGAATCGGTGATGACATAGGGCGTGAGGGTCACGGTCATGGTATCCTGAAGATAGTCCTCGTAGTTGTCATACCAGACGTGGTCCAGGATATCAAAGGTGGCGATGCCCCCGGTCACGATGGCCGAGGTGCGCAGCTCGCGGATGGTGATGCGCTGCCCGTCCTCGCCGGGAATGGTCACGGTGTGGGCCGCCATGTCGTCGCGGATGGTGGGAATGACCACGGCGGTGCGTTCGTCCACATTCTGATCTGCCGTGAACATGGGGACGACGAACGCCACCGCCAGCCATCCCGCCACGCCCAGCATGCCCAGCAGCACCACAAAGCGCAGGATGCGCCTGCCGCTGTGGCGGCGCGGCTTGCGGCTGAGGGCGGCGTTTTTGAGGCGCATGGAGTTTTCGAATTCGTCCTGATTGGCAAACGACGGCAAATATGCGCTTGTATCGTGATAGCCGTCATACACCGTCTCGCTTTCGTCCGGGTGCTGGATGTTGACGATGCGGCGGGTGTTGCCATAGCCATAGACCTCATCCTCCGGCTGGGAGGGGGAGTAGGTGGTGCGGTACTTGACCGGCACCACGCGCCTGGCGTCGGGCGCCACCTCGCTCTCCTCCACCAGCTCCGGCGCCACGGGACGCAGGGTGGTTTCGGGGTCGTCATAGGCAGAAAAGAAGGTGCCGCGGTTGCTGGTGGTGCGCACCGAGCGCCCCGACGGCGCCATGCCGCGCCGGGCGGCTTCCTCGCGCAGCATGCGCTGCTTCTGCTCGCCTGTGATCTTGCGGGATTTCAGGTCCGCCATCTCGCTGGCCAAAGTATCGCGCGGGTCGCTGGTGGTTTCTTCCTGACCCGATTCATCTATGCGAACATAACTGTTCTTGCGGTCCCTGTCCTCCAGCTCCAGCTGCCAGGCCGGCACGCCCTGGGGGCCGTAGGCGTCGTTGGGCAGTTCCTGTCCGCAGTAAATGCAGTGCGGCAGGCTGGCCTGATTCCATTTTCCGCAATTCGGGCATTTCATCCGCCAAGCGCTCCTTCTGATGTTGGTTTCCTAGGGAATTTCGCCGCTGCGCTGCCGGATTCCTGCCCGGCGCGCAAGTGTTACAGGCCGGCGAACCGCTGCCGCGCCCCGTCCGCCCCGCCGCTAAGCAGCTGCAATTCAAAGGTGCGCGTTTCGGGCTCGAGCCGGCTTTGCCCAAGGTTGGAAACAAGCACCGCATCCCCGTCGCGCAGGTCAAAATACCGCCGCAGCAGCGCCTCCATATCCTCCCCCGGCTGCCAGTCCGCCTGCACGCACCGGTACGATCCCTCGGGAAGCTCCACGATGCGCTCGTCCGCGCTGAGCGGCTCGGAGATTTCCCAGTACACGGCGCGCAAAAAGCGTCCGCCGGTAAAGCGGTTGAGTATGCCCATGGGCAGCACGGGGAAGAGCTGCCGTTCCCTCGCGTACGTATTGAGCGTGGCAAAGGCCGTCTCCATCGCGTTGATATCGCTCAGGCCGCCCCCGTACGGCGCCGTCACCAGCCGCCGGCGCGGAATGGGACGGCAGTAGGGCGTGTTTTTCTGCGTATAGCGGCCCGTGTCCTCCAAAAACGTCAGCGTGTGCTCGATGCTGCGCAGGCTGCCCTGCAATTCGCGGATTTTTTCCTTGGTGCGCCGCTTGCCCTCTTCAAACAGGGCCCGGTTCTGAAAACGTCCGCTCTCGTCAAAGTAGGCCTTCAGCTCCTTGAGCGGCACGCCCAGATTGATGCATAATAGAATCATGTCCAGAATCGAAAGCTGCTCGGCGGTATAGTAGCGGTACCTGGTATGCGGATCGGTGTACGCGGGTATTAGGATGCCAAGCCGCTCGTAGTAGCGCAGGGAATTGATGTCGATTCCGCGAAGCCTGGCAAACTTGCTGATGGTAAAATAGCGATTCATGGCGTTCCTCCTATTGATTCTATTATAATAACAGGGTTTAGAATGGTACGCAAGCAAAAGAGGTAAGGAGGGGACGCGTCATGGACGCCAAGCAGGATTTTACCAGCGGCAGCATCTTTGGCAAGATGATGCAGTTTATGATTCCCATACTGGGGGCGCAGATATTGCAGGCCATGTACGGCGCCGTGGACATGCTGGTGGTGGGCCATTTCGGCACCAACGCGGGCATATCGGGCGTATCCACGGGCAGCAGCATCATGAACCTGGTCACCTTTGTCCTCAGCCAGCTGGCGGCGGGTGTGATGATTCTCATCGGCCGCTACCTGGGCGAACGGCAGAACGAGCGCATCGGCCGGCTGATCGGGCGGGCGGTAGCGTTTTTCCTGGTGGTATCGGCGGTGCTGACGGTGGCGCTGATCGTCTTTGCGGAGCAGATCGCGGTGCTGATGCAGGCGCCTGCCGAGGCGGTGCAGCTGACGGCGCAGTACATCCGCATCTGCGGCATGGGATGCGTATTCATCGTGTTCTACAACCTGATCAGCTGCATCTTCCGCGGCCTGGGCAACTCGCGGCTGCCGCTTCTGTTCGTGGGCATCGCCTGCGTGGTCAACATCGTGGGCGACCTTGTGCTGGTGACGGTGCTGGATATGAACGTGGCGGGCGCAGCCATCGCCACCATCGGGGCGCAGGCGGTGAGCGTGATTCTCTCGCTTTTGATCATCCGCCGGCAGAAGCTGCCCTTCTCCTTCTCCATGCGGGACATCCGCCTGGACAGGGAAGTGGGCGGGTTCGTGCGCGTGGGCGCGCCGCTTGCGCTACAGGAACTCTTGACCAACATTACCTTCTTGGTCATCTGCGCCTTCATCAACCGCCTGGGGCTGGACGCCTCCAACGGCTATGGCATCGCGCAGAAAATCCAGTCCTTCGTGATGCTGGTGCCCTCGTCCATCATGCAGTGCATGGCGTCCTTCGTGGCGCAGAACGTGGGCGCGAACAAGGAGGAGCGCGCGCGCAAGGGCATGCTCTACGGCATGGGCGTGGGCGCGGCCATCGGCGTGGTGATCGCCGCGCTGGCGCTGTTCAAAGGCGATGTGCTGGCCTCGCTGTTTTCGGGAAGCGAGCGGGACATCGCGCGCGCTTTCGAATACCTGCGCGGCTTTGCGCCGGAAGCGGTGCTCACCAGCGTGCTGTTCAGCTTTCTGGGCTATTTCAACGGGCATTCCCGCTCCACGTTCGTCATGGTGCAGAGCATTGCGCAGGCGTTTCTGATCCGCCTGCCGGTCTCCTACTTCATGAGCATTCAGCCGGGCGTATCGCTGACGGGCGTGGGCCTGGCGGTTCCGCTCTCGACGGTGTTCGGCATTGCGATGTGCCTTGTATACTACCGCCGCATGAAACAAAAAGCGCCGCTTTCGGAGGCGGCGCTGGCACAGGACGAACCCTTCACGCAGGCCTATAACCCGAACGTGTCGACGGTGATCGCCATCAGCCGCAGCTACGGCGCGGGCGGCCGCACGGTGGGACGCATGGTGGCGCAGCGGCTGGGCATCCCCTTCTACGACAAGAGCCTGCTGGCCTCCACCGCCGAGCGCAGCGGACTGTCGGTGCAGTACGTGGCCAGCATCGACGAAAAGGCGCGCAGCCTGGTGGAGCAGATCTACACGCTGGACCAGCCGGAGCCCATGCACAGCATCGCCGACCGGGCGCAGCGCGAGGTGATCGAGCAGATTGCCTCCGAAGGCGGCTGCGTGATCGTGGGCCGGCGGGCAGACCAAGTGCTGGCAGGCAGGCCGGACCTGCTGCGCGTGTTCATTACCTCCAGCGTGGAAAACCGCGCCGCACGCATCGCCCAGCGCGACAGCCTGACGGCGGAAAAGGCGCTGGCGCAGGTGCGCCGGGCAGACCGGGAGCGCGCCGATTACTGCAACAGCCTCTCCAGCCTCAAATGGGGTGAGGCTGCGTCCTACGACCTGTGCCTGGATACGCAGCGCCTGGGACTGGAGGGCGCGGCGGAGGTGATCGTGGCGGCGGTACATGTGAAGCAGTCGCCGTAAGGCGCGCCCATGTCCCGCCGGCATGAAGGCCGCATGCCGTTCAGCCGCGGCCCCACAGGTATTCGTGCCACAATTCCATGAAGCAGTCCAAAAGCAGCGCCACGGTCATGTCCTCGTCGTCCTCGCCGGGATTGTCGCCCAGCCAGGCGTCATAGACATACTCAAAGGCCTCGTCCTCATCGTATTCGTTGGGGCCGGGGCCTCCGTCCGGCGCGATCACCCCGGTGAGGCGCATAAAATGCAGGTCGTATTCGATCATGCTGCCCACGATCTGCGGCAGGCGCTCCCAAAGGGCCCGAAAGGGCTTTGGGTCCAGTCCGTCGATGACGAAGCGCACGGCCGCTTCCCTGTCCAGTTTTGGCATGGTGTTTCCTCCCTGAAATGACGAATAGCAAAGGAGCGCCCAAAAACCTTTGGGCGCTCCCGGCGTTTTCATTTGGATTACACGCGCTTGGCTTCCTTGATCTTGGCCGCCTTGCCCTGCAGGGAACGCAGGTAGTACAGCTTGGCGCGGCGCACCTTGCCGCGGCGGATCACTTCGA
>NBJMC04203__coassemble_762_pt1 | contig 15874 bp, 11 predicted proteins | sample NBJMC04203__metabat2_high_PE_053 | metagenome-assembled genome bin NBJMC04203 | reverse complement strand
CAAGGGGTAAGTAGCGGATGGGGCTATCATACGGGAATTGGTATGTGATGGGAATAAAAGAAAACCTCCTTTCTGAAATCAGATTGTACGATAGCCTCTAATAATTAACGACACAAGGGCGCACTCTTTGTTCCTGATATTCACAATCTTCTGCAAATTTATTTTATGTCTCCATTGCATCCGTCCACATCTCGCACTGGCTCATCACGGTCTGTACCGCATCCTCCATGCCCTCCGGCGGATACTTGTGCTTTTTGAGGAGCCGCTTTACCAACCGGCGCATACCGGCCCGGGCGCTCTCCTTCTTCTGCCAGTCAATGGTGCGGTTCTGGCGTAGCAGATCGGTCAGTTCTTTGGTAATCGCTATCAGCTCATCGCGTTCGTAGAAATCCTTGATCGCCTGCGGTTTGGTGATCGCATCGTAAAAGGCCAGTTCCTCTGCAGTGAGCCCCAGCTTTTCGCCCTCTGCATGAGCGTTGGAAATTTCCTTGGCCAGCTTGAGAAGCTCCTGAATCACTTCTTCGTTGGTCAGCATCCCGTTGAGATACCGGTTCATGGCGCTCTGGATGATCTCGGAGAATTTTTCCGATTTCACCAGATTGGTACGCCGGTAGATGGAGACCTGCTCCGCAATCAGCTTTTTCAGCAGCTCGACCGCCAGATTCTTCTCCTTCATGCCAGCGATTTCTTCAAGGAATTTCGGGTCAAAGAGGGAGAACTCCGTGCCCACATCGGAAAACAGGTTGATGACGCCTTCACTCTGGATGCTGTGCTTCAACAGTTCGTTGATGCGCTGGTTGACCTCCGGCAGCGTGAATTTCTTGCCTGTGCCGCCGGTTGTGAGCCGCACCAGCATGGTCCGCACCGCCTCAAAATAGGCCGCTTCAAACCGGGTCCTCTCATCCACCATGCTGCTGCACAGGGAAAGGGCCTGCCGAAGCAGAAGCGCTTCCTTGATGTAGACGTTCTGCGTCTTTTCGCTGTCGGGCAGGCCGCGTTCAGCCACCGATTGACCCAGCAGGAAGTTGACGCCCCCGCTGATCATCCGCGCCTTTTCCAGATCGTCCCCTGTCAGGAAGCCGGTGTAGTCAAACCCGTGGAAGAGATCGCGGCAGACTTCCAGCTTTTCCAGGAACTTGGGATAGGCCGCCTTGCCCACGTCGGGGTCGCCGTAGTTCTTCTTGTCCCGGACGGTGTAGTCGTTCATGGCCTGCTTGAGCGCGGCGGCAATGCCCACATAGTCCACCACCAGGCCGCCCTCCTTATCCCGGAAAACGCGGTTTACGCGGGCGATGGCCTGCATCAGGTTGTGTCCGGCCATGGGCTTGTACACGTACATGGTGGCCAGGGACGGCACGTCAAAACCGGTGAGCCACATGTCCACCACGATGGCGATTTTCAGCGGGGAGTCGTTGTCCTTGAATTTGCGGGCCAGCGCCTCCTTGTGGGCCTTGTTGCCGATGATCTCCCGCCATTCCTCCGGGTCGTTGTTGCCCTGGGTCATGACCACGGCGACCTTTTCCGTCCAGTCCGGGCGAAGCTGGAGTATGCGCTTGTAAATCTTCATGGCGATGGGGCGGGAATACGCCACGATCATGGCCTTGCCCGTGAGCAGATGGGCGCGGTAGTTTTCGTAATGGTCCAGTATGTCATCCACCAGCGAGGCGATGGTCTGGTCCGCACCCAGAATGGCCTCCATCTGGCCCAGTTCCTTTTTGCTCTTTTCGATGACGTAAGGGTCGGCATTCTCCGCCATCAGGTCATATTCCGCGTCGATGAGCCGCAGGGTGTTTTCGTCCAGCTTCAGGTGGATGACCCGGCTTTCGTAGTAGACCGGGCGGGTGGCGCCGTCCTCCACCGCCTGGGTCATATCGTAGATGTCGATATAGTCGCCGAACACGTCCCGGGTGCTGCGGTCCCTGGCGGAGATGGGCGTGCCGGTAAAGCCGATGTAGGTTGCGTTTGGCAGGCTGTCGCGGATGATGCGGGCCGTGCCAATGGAGGTCCGCACCTCCAGCTCGCCCTTTTCATTCTGGCGGGTGACCACCTTTTCGGTGAGGCCATACTGGCCCCGGTGGGCCTCATCCGCCATGACCACGATGTTCCGGCGCTCCGACAGGGGCTCTCCGGTTTCCTCGAACTTCTGCATGGTGGTGAAGATGATGCCGTTGGCCTGACGGCCCGCCAGCAGCTCCTGCAAATGCTGGCGGCTTTCGGCCTGCTGGGGCGTCTGGCGCAGGAAATCCCTGCAACGGGAGAACTGGCCGTAGAGCTGGTTGTCCAGGTCGTTGCGGTCGGTGATGACCACAATGGTGGGGCTTTCCAGCGCCTTTTGCAGGTAATGGGCATAAAACACCATGGACAGGGATTTTCCGCTGCCCTGGGTATGCCAGAACACGCCGCCCTTGCCATCGGTTACGGTGGCATGCCGGGTGGATTCGATGGCCTTTTTCACGGCGAAATACTGATGATAGCCCGCCAGAATCTTGAAGGTGTTGGCGCCGTCCACATTGAAGCAGATGAAGTTGCGGAGGATATCCAGAAACCGCGCCTTTTCAAAGATGCCCTCAAAGAAGGTGTCAAACTGGGCATGCTGGGTGTTTTCGTAGCTGCCGTCTTTGGTCTTCCACTCCATGAAGCGGTCCTCGCCGGAGGTGATGGTGCCCGCCTTGGAGGTGGTCAGGTCGCTCATGACGCACACCTGATTGTAGATGAACAGGGACGGAATCTCGTGCATGTAGTTGCGCAGCTGCCGGTAGGCGGCGGAGGCGTCCGTCTCCTCCCGGGAGGGGGACTTGAGCTCCACCACCACCAGGGGCAGGCCGTTGACAAACAGCACCACGTCGGCCCGCTTCTCGCTGTTTTCCACCACCGTCCACTGGTTGACGGCGGTAAAGCGGTTATTCTCCGGGCGCTGGTAGTCCACCAGATACACCAGGCCCGCGCGCTCCTCGCCCTTCACCACGAACTTGACCGGCACGCCGTTTTGCAGATAGTCGGTAAAGACCATGTTTTTCTGCAGGAGGGAGCCGGACGCAAAGTTTTTGAGCTTATACACCGCGTCATCCAGTGCCGCCTGGGGTAGGGAGGGGTTGACCGCCCGCAGCGCGGGCAGTAGCTCATCCTCATACAGGGGCGAGTGGTAGTCCCGCTGGATGTCCGGGCCGTAGGCATAGGAATAGCCCAGGGTCTGGGTAAAGAGCTGCAAGACGGCGTTTTCGTAGTTGGATTCGGTGAAGGGCATGGTGGGTCACCTCTTTACGATATCTTCTACTTGTAGCATTAGATTGGCTTTTATTCTTTCCCAAGGATGTTTACGATCTTTGTAATTGTAGAAGAATTTTGCGATTTTTTCTAATTCCAATGCCTGACCTGTTACATATTCATGAAATTTGGCTGTCCTGATGTTAATTAGATTTTTTAGCTCATCGATGCTTTCAAATTCTGTTGGACTTGGTTGTACCCCACGTAACTGTGCATTTTGCAGTTCCAAGGTTTTTATTGTAAAATCAATAGTTTGTGCTTGAAGATTTACCGAAATATTTTTGATATTATAGAGCTCCTGTTGAAATTCAATGAGCTCTGCATAAATCCGAGCTAACTTTCCTCGTTGCCAAATAGGAGAAAAGAGTCCAAGATCCATTTTTTCAGCAAAGCTAACACTGAGTTCCGACAATCCAGAAATATTTTTAAACGGCAAGGGTTCCATACTAGCGGCTTTATGTATTTGTGGTAATATGCTCCCTATAATCTTAGAAAGAACCATCATGTTGATATAGAGACTCTTAATGTTACTATCGGTTTTTTCAAGAATGATATTACGTTCATGAAAATAACCGATAACAGAGATGACCAAAGAAACAATAAACCCAGTGAAAATTCCGGAAGCTACACTTTGATACAGGGAAGTATCTACACTATCAGGAACAATGCTATCAACCAAGATAATTGCCAAACCGCTTATAATAGTTAAGACAGTGCATATAAATAGGGTAATTTTATTTATTTTCATTATACGTTAATCTCTCCATTAAGTAGCTTTGGTAACAGGGTATCTCTCAACTCAGACATATTTTTATTCTCACGCTGATTTGATTTAATCATCATAAACAATGGTGTCGCTAGGTTATGGAACTCATTCAATTCTTCATTAGTAGGCACAACAAACGGCATCCCTTTGATAATTTTAGAATTTACAGCTGTGGCAATAGAGGATGTACTTCCCATTGTTTCGTAGTTGAATTCTTTAAGATAGCAGTACAAATATTCATTTATCGCTGGGATTTCTGTCTTAAAATGAGCAATCGCTTCATTGGTTGTCATTATTCCATCCGTAATTGCTACTCGGCCCACTGTTAGCTTAAAACTGAGTATAACGGTGTTGCTTGGTATAAGTTTTACATTAAATCGTTCAACAGCTTCGTGGGTAAGATACTCCGAGCTATCACTGATATAAACGCCACAGTTGCCCATATCCGCAATAGACACCCATACACAATCCGTTGGCTGATTAGAAAACCATTGCTGTTCTTTTCGTGGTGGTGTTTTGCCGATGGAAATATCGAAGTATGCACTTGCACGGCACACAAGACGTTGATCGTTGACCGTTTCAATAAACATATTGCGGTACAAGGAAAACACTTGCTCAAGTAAATTCTCGTTGATCTTGTTGTTCAGTTCGATTTTGTCGTCAAAAGAGGATAAAATTTCCACTATTTTAGACTGTATTTCTAACGGCGGAATAGGTAAAACGATATTTTTTAAATCTGCGATTGTAATTTGCGATTGCGCCGATCCAGAATCAAGATATCGAAGATTATGTTTTTGAAAATAGTAGAATAGATATTGCTTTAATGCTATATTTTCATCAATGATAACAGCAATTGAAAGATTTGTTAGAAAACAGGCCCCAGGAGATAGCTTTACATCTCCGGTTCCTCCCACACCGCGAGCAACTACAATCAGCTGTTGTTTGTCTAAATTACATTCGTCACAGTAACCAACAATCCTATATCCACTAAATACAGGATATTTTCCATTCTCCTTTACCATATCTTTCTTAGGCATTTTTCCATATTTCATATTGGAAAAGCTCCCAAGCGAAAGAAGCGGATATTCTTTTCCCTCACACCTCATATCCAATCCCCCTCAACTTCTCCCGGATCTGCGCCTCCAGCTCGTGGGACTGCCGGAACATCTCCGACAGCTCCTTTGTCAGCCGGGCCATCTTTTCCTCGAAGGGCTCGCCGTCGTCCTGCTGCTCCTCGATGCCCACATATCGGCCGGGGGTGAGGATGTAGTCCTGCCTGGCGATTTCCTCCGTGGTGGTCACGGCGCAGAAACCCTTCACATCCTCCAAAGTGCCGTCCGCAAAGGCGTTGTAGGTGTCGGCCAGCTTGCGGATGTCCTCGTCGGTCAGCTCGCGCAGTTTGCGGGTCACCATGGTGCCCATCTTGCGGGCGTCGATGAACAGGGTCTTGCCCTTCTGCCGCTTGTTCCTGGCCAGGAACCACAGGGAGACGGGAATCTGCGTGGTATAGAACAGCTGGGACGGCATGGCCACGATGCAGTCCACCAGATCGGCGTTGATGATGTTCTTGCGGATGTCGCCCTCGCCGCCGCTCTGGGAGGAGAGGGAACCGTTGGCCAGCACCATGCCGATGCGGCCGTTCGGCGCAAGGTGCCAGATCATGTGCTGGAGCCAGGCAAAGTTGGCGTTGCCGGCGGGCGGCGTGCCGTACTGCCAGCGCACGTCGTCCAGAAGTTTGTCCTGCCCCCAGTCCGAAAGGTTGAAGGGCGGGTTCGCCAGAATGAAGTCCGCCTTGAGCTGAGGGTGGCAGTCGTTGAAGAAGGTATCGGCGTTATACTTGCCCAGGTCGGCCTCAATGCCGCGGATGGCCAGATTCATCTGCGCCATCTTCCAGGTGGTGGGGTTGGAGTCCTGACCGAACACGGAAATCCGGTTGATATTGCCGCCGTGGTTCTCAACGAACCTGGCCGACTGCACGAACATGCCGCCGCTGCCGCAGCAGGGGTCGTAGACACGGCCGTCATAGGGCTGCAAAATCTCCACCAGCGTACGCACCACGCAGGCGGGGGTGTAGAATTCTCCGGCGAGCTTGCCCTCCTGCTCGGCAAATTTGGACAGGCAGTATTCATAGGTGCGGCCCAGAATGTCCTTGCTGTCGCCGTGCTCCACCATCTGAATGTTGGTGAACAGGTCCACCACCTCGCCCAGGCGGCGCTTGTCCAGCTCGGGCCGGGCAAAGTTCTTGGGCAGAATGTCCTTGAGACGCTTGTTTTCCTTCTCAATGCTGCGCATAGCCTCGTCGATGACCGCGCCGATTTCCGGGGTGTGCGCCGCGGCCGCGATTACCTTCCAGCGGGCGTTCTCCGGCACAAAGAAGATGTTCTCGGCGGTGTATTCGTCCTTGTCCTCCTCGAAGCCGTCGCCTTCTTCCACCAGTGCATTGTACTTGGCTTCGAAGCGGTCGGATATGTATTTGAGGAAGATCAGGCCCAGCACCACGGACTTGTATTCCGAGGCATCCATATTGCCGCGCAGCACGCAGGCCGCGTCCCAGATCTGTTTTTCAAAGCCGATGTTGGCATTGGTGTTTGTTGCCATAAATGACGCTCGCTTTCGTTTGTAATTATGAACGGAAGGACATAGCCCCGGGGGCCTTTTGTCCTTCATGCATGCAGGCATGCTCCGGCTTTATTGCTCCGCTGCAACGCCGGACTTCATCCATGCATCCACTTCGCTGATTTTAAATTTCCACAGCCTTCCGATTTTTGCAGCGGGCATGCCTCTTTTATCTATCCAGGCAAGCACCGTATCCCGGCTGACGCCGAGATATTCGCAAATTTCCTTCATGGAGCACCAGCGTTCGATGTAAGCATCCATTGATAAACCCTCGCTTTCGGGCAAATACATTCTTTCCCAGACATCATACTATGAAGTCTGTCTGAAATCAACGATTTTTGAAGGTTTATGTGGGATAAAGAAGTTTATCTTTGATTTCAATGTGCTTGCGACAAATGAAGTGGTTTCTACTGTACCTTGCCCACAGGTACGAAGCATATCCCTGCCCACGCTCTGCAAAACCGGCCGTCATTCTTGCGCATCCCAGGCGGCAATCCCTCCGCCCGTTTTTCTGCCGGTCCAAGCAGGACATAAATCGCATCGCACTCCCCGTTTCCCCCGTCAGCCGCGCCGGCAGGTATAACACACTACACCTTGCAAGCAAGGTCGTGTGCCAAAGGGGAGGCATAGGCCCCCTTTGGAAACCCCCGGTTTTGCCTGTGTTGGCCTTGGAGCGCATTTCTGCGCCCTCTCCATCCCTACAAAACCCAAAGAAACGGTGCAGACCTGCGGGCCAGAATGAAATAAGCGGATATAAAAAATTCGTTTTCGGGTTGCGCTCCTTTGATATATGGGTTATAATAAAATCAACCCGCATAGGAGGTTGTTCCATGAAAGAAGTGGGTAAGCGTTTGAGAGCCCTTCGGGAGAGTCTGGGCCTTTCGCAGGTAAAAATGGCCGAGGTCCTAGGCTCCACACAATCCAGCATCAATCGCTATGAGAATGGTCAGTCCACCCCTCCCGTGACGCTGTTTCGCCGCTATGCGGATTACTTTGATGTGTCGCTGGATTATATCTTTGCCCGGACGGACAAGCCACAGGGGATCACCTACGCATTTAAGCCCAAAGCCGCCCCGGAACGGGAAGAAATGCGCCGTTTCATTGAAATGTGTTTTGACCCCCAATCGCCCATGCATGAGAAGCTGAAAGAAACCCTGTTTCGTATGATGGAGGGTGACCAATGAAGGCTGTGATCTACGCCCGCTATTCCTCCGACAACCAGCGGGAAGAAAGTATTGAAGGCCAAATCCGGGAGTGTACTGCCTTTGCTGAGAAGAACGGTATCACCATCCTGCGCCACTACATAGATCGTGCCTTTTCCGCTAAGACCGATAACCGCCCGGAATTTCAGAACATGATTAAAGACAGCGGCAAGCGCCTGTTCGATATGATTATCGTCTGGAAGCTGGACAGGTTTGCCCGCAACCGCTACGACAGCGCCCGGTATAAGGCCACTCTGAAAAAGAACGGGGTCAAGGTGGTGTCCGCTACCGAGGTCATTTCCGACGGGGCCGAGGGTATCATTCTGGAAAGCGTGCTGGAAGGGTACGCCGAATACTACTCCGCCGATCTGTCCGAAAAGGTAGTCCGGGGCATGACGGAGAATGCCCTAAAATCCAAGTATAACGGCGGCACTCGTCCTATCGGCTATCTGATTGACAGCGACCAGTGCTTCCAGCTTGACCCACTTACAGCACCCTTTGTCCGGGAAGCATTTCAGCGTTATGACGAGGGAGCCACCATGACCGCTATCCGTGACTGGCTCAACGAGCAGGGTGTGAAGAACACACGGGGTCAGAAGATGACCTACAACAGCGTACAGCACCTTTTGAACAATCGCCGCTATATCGGGGAGTACACCTACCGAGACGTTGTTGTGCCGGATGGTATTCCAGCCATTGTCCCCCAAGATCTCTTTGAACGGGTGCAGGAGAAGCTGGCAAAGAACAAGAAAGCCCCAGCCCGCCACAAGGCCGAGGACGAATATCTGCTGACAACGAAGTTGTTCTGCGGCTACTGTGGAGCCTACCTATGCGGCGAGAGCGGCACCAGCCACACGGGGAATGTCCACCACTATTACAAGTGTGTGTCCGTGAAAAAGAAGCGCACCGAGTGCCATAAAAAATCTGTCCGCAAAGAATGGATTGAAGATTTGGTGGTCAGCGAAACCATGAAGATGGTGATGGACGATAAGGCGGTTGAGGCCATCGTGTCCATGCTGATGGACTTACAGGATAGGGAAAATGTAAACCTGCCCCTCTATGAGCAGCAGTTGCGGGAGGCGGACACAGCCATTCAAAATCTCTTGAACGCCATCCAACAGGGAATCTTGACCAAGTCCACGAAAGGCCGTCTGGAAGAACTGGAGGCCACGAAAGAGGAACTGGAAACCAAGATTGCCTGCGAGAAGCTGGCGAAGCCCAAAGTCAGCCCCGAGTTTATGACCTTCTGGCTCCAACGCTTCCGCAAACTGGATGTACGGCAAAAGTCCCACCGTAAGATGCTGATTGACACTTTTATCAACGCTATTTTCCTGTACGATGACAAAATGGTAGTAACCTTCAACTACAAGGAAGGGACAACGACCATCACTTTTGATGACCTCAAAACCGCATTGGCCGATCAGGAAACAGGTTCGGATTTGGATTGCTCAACTGCACCAGCATCCGTCTCAATCAAAAGGGACGGATTTTTCTGTGTCAGGGCTTTCTGGATTACAAGTCAGGAAAGGGCGTGGATCAATATGAAAAAGCGGATCTTGTGGAGCGCCGTCCCCGTTTTGTCGGCCCTGCCCGCCGTGCTCATCGGGAGCCTTGTGATGCGCCTTCATGGGGTGTCCACCTCCGCCTATTTGCAAAACCTCGCGGCATTGCTCATTCCGGGCGCGGGTTTCGGTGTGTACTTGTCCGTCGCGCGCCCCGCAAAACCAAAGGCCCGGCATGGCTATGCCGCCATGCTCGCATGCCTGGCCGCGCTCGGCTGTACCTTTCTGGATTCAGGGACGGACGGAATCCACCGGTGGATTCAGGTAGGCCCGTTCGCCCTCCATGCGGCGTTTCTTTTCATGCCCCTTGCGCTGACCGGCATGGATATTCTTTTCATGGCCGGAAAGCCCCACGCCGCCTATGTCTGCGCCCTGCTGACCGGCGTGGCGCTGTTTTTGCAGCCGGACGCTTCCATGAGCGGCGCGCTGGTCATGGCCATGGTGCCCATGCTGTGGCATGACCGGAAAAACAGCGTGCTCTATGGAACCGTGCTGTTTGTCCTGCTCATGCTTGCGGCGGTCTCGTGGCTGCGGCCGGAATCCCCTGCGCCGGTTTTGCAGGTGGAGGGGATTCTCGAACTGGCGCAGGCGTCGGGCTGGCAGATTGCGAGCCTGCTTTCCCTTATGATACTGTTTTGTCCGTTTGCGGCCGGTCTGTGCCGGACATCCTCGCGCCTTGTCTCCGCGGCAAATCTCCTGTTCTATGCCGCGCTGCTGGCAGCCGCATGCACCGGCGACTTTCCGGTGCCGGTCATCGGCAGCGGCGCATCCCCCATCATCGGCTATCTGATGGCAGCCACCTATGTCATCCGGCGTCTGAAAGCAGGCGAAAGCGGCCCCCTTTGAAGGGAGGGCCGCTTTTGCGGCGCCGCCGGAGCGTACCGCCTTTGTTTGCGTTCTTTCCATGCACGGCGTACAGACAGGGGGAGGGGCATTTTCCCCTCCCCCGCTTTTCGGTTATACCTTGAGGCCGGCCTTGTAGCCGCTGTGGATGGCGTCGTAGATCTTGCCGGGCGTCTGGCAGTCGCCCACGATGTATGCCTTCACGCCCTCTGCGCAAAGCTGCTCATACAACCCGCCGCAGGGCTTCATGCCGGTGGCCAGGAACACATGGTCCGCGGGCACGGTCTGCCGCCGTCCGCCGGCTTCGAACGTCACGCCTTCCTCGCCGATCTCCGTCACGCGCGCGCAGGTGCAGACCCTGATGTTCTTTTCCCTGATCCAGTCGGTATAGACGATGTGGTCGCAGTCGCTACAGCCGTTCATGATCCGGGGCAGCATTTCGATGATGGTCACGTGATTCCCTTCCGTCCGGCTGAACTGGATGGCGGTTTCCACGCCGATCAGGCCGCCGCCGATGACCACGATCTCACCCGTGGGACGGATGCCGTCGGGCCGAAGCGCATCCACCGCGATGCTGACCTCCGGGCGGTCGGCGCCGGGAACGCGCAGGCCGGCAGGCGTGGTTCCCGCAGCCACAATCACCGCGTCAAAGCCCTTCAGGTCCTCCAGGGCGGCTTCTTTTTCCACGACCTTCACGCCGTGCTTGTTCACCTGCGTGACCAGGTATTTGAGCGCGTCCCGGATATCGGCCTTGAATTCGGGATAGGAAGCCTCATGCAGGTATCCGCCCAGCGCCCGCTTTTCAAACAGGGTCACCTCATGCCCGCGCAGCGCGGCGGTATCGGCGGCCTTCAGACCGGCGGGACCGCCGCCCACCACGGCGACTTTTTTGGGCGTTTCAGCCGGCCGGATGGCCAGCGCGTCCTCAAAGCCCAGCGTGGGGTTCATGGTGCAGTTGATGGACTTGCCCAGGTGATTGCCGCGGTCCAGACAGCCTTCGTTGCAGCGGATGCAGGGGGAGATATCCTCGGCATGGCCTTCCATGGCCTTCTTGGCCCAGTAGGGGTCCGCCAGCAGGGGCCGGCCCATGCTGATGAAATCCGCCTTGCCGCTGGCGAGGATCTCCTCGGCATAATCCGGCTGGGTGATGGAGCCGGTGGCGAACACCGGGATGCCGACTTCCTTCTTGATGGCCTCGGCCGCCCAGACGTTGTGGCCGCGCGAGAGCTGCATGGGCGTGACCTGGTGGATCATCTGGTGGTGGTCGCCGCCGCTGACGTCAATGGCCGCGCAGCCCAGCTCCTCCAGGCGCTTGGCATAATAGATGGTATCCTCGATGGTCATGCCGCCCGGCTCGTAATCCGTGCCGCTCAGGCGCACGATGATGGGGAAGTCCTCGCCCACGTACTCCTTGCAGCGCTTGAAAACCTGCTCCAGGAAGCGGAAGCGGTTCTCCCGGCTGCCGCCGTACCAGTCGCGCCGCTGGTTGGTGAAGGGCGAGAGGAAGTTGGTGATGAGGTAGCCGTGCGCGCCGTGGATCTCCACCACCTGGAAGCCGGCGGTCTTTGCACGCCATGCGGCCTTGCCGAAATCCTCCACCAGCTGGTCGATCTCCTCGATGGTCAGCTCTTCCGGGATGGCGGCCTTGCCGTAGCGCTCATACATCAGCGGCCAGGGATTGGAAGAGGCGGATTTCATCGGCGGGCCCAGAAAGCGCTGGCGTCCGCAGTGCTCGATCTGGATGCAGGGCACGCAGTCGAGGTTCTTGATGGTATCGGCCAGCCAGCCCAGGCCCACGATGTATTCATCATCACAGATGCCCAGCTGGTTGGAGGCGGACTTGCTGCACTTGCGGTCCACGTAGGCGTATTCCACGATGATCATGCCCACTTCGCCGCGCGCCAGGTCCTCATAGCAGCGGACCAGCCGGGAGGAGACGGTGCCGTCCATGTGGCTCAGCCCCGTGGTTTGGGGCGCTTTGCAGATGCGGTTTTTGATGACGACGTTGCCGATCTTGCAGGGGCTGAAAAGCGTGGGATAGTAGGGATTCATGACAGGCGCTCCTTTCGGATACAATTTGCTGGTTATGATTATAAGGATTTTTTCCCTGCCATCCCGATAGCGCTTACGATGATTCTGATGAAAATAATGGTATCACATGATACTGATTTTCCGCCTGCCGGCCCGGCGCGCAGGTTCGGTTGTATTCCTTTGCGCGATTCAGTATAATAGACATTCCAAAGACATGAAACAGGACGAAGGTGAATGGATGTATCCTGACGTGACCGGACGCTTCGCCCCCACGCCCAGCGGACGGCTGCACCTGGGCAACCTGCTGTGCGCGCTGCTGGCGTATCTGTCCGCGCGTCATGCGGGCGGGCGGTTTCTGCTGCGCATCGAGGACCTGGACGCGCCACGCTGCCCGCGCCGCCTTGCGCAGCAGGCGGTGGAGGACCTTTGCTGGTTCGGTTTCCGGTGGGATGCGCCGCCGCTGTACCAGAGCGAGCGCACGGCCATCTACCAGTCCCATCTGGAGCGGCTTCAGGCCAGGGGGCTGATCTATCCGTGCTTCTGCACGCGGGCGCAGTTGCAGCGGCAGGCGTCCGCCGCGCCCAATCTGGGCGATACGCAATGGGTGTACCGCGGAACCTGCGCGCATCTGACCAAGGAGGAGGCCGCGCGTCTCTCGCTTGCACGCCCTCCGGCTCTGCGCGTGCGCGTGCCGGAGGAGGAAATCCGCTTTGTGGACGGCCTGCAGGGGCCGCAGTGCGAGAACCTGGCGCGGGACTGCGGCGATTTCATCGTGCGCCGGTCGGACGGGCTGTTCGGCTATCAGCTGGCCGTGGTGGTGGACGACGCGCTCGCGGGCGTCAGCGAGGTGGTGCGCGGGCGCGACATTCTCTCCGCCACGCCCCGGCAGATCTACCTGCTGCGCGAGCTGGGCTATCCCGCGCCGCGCTATTGCCATATTCCCCTGCTCACCGACGCGCAGGGGCGGCGGCTGGCCAAGCGGGACCGCGACCTGGACCTGAGCGCGCTGTCCCGGCGCTACACCCCGCAGCGGCTGCTGGGCATGCTTGCGCACGCGGCGGGCCTGCTTGAGGAGGACCGCCCGGCGGACCTGGAGGAGCTGACCGCGCTGTTCGACTGGTCCAAAGTGCGGCGCGGGGACCTGCGCCTGCCTGACTGGCTGTAGGGGGCCTTACGGCCTGCTCCCGCGCCGCTCCAGAATGCGGCGGATGCCCAGCAGGTACACGGCGATGGAAACCGCAGGCCCCAGTACGTCCGAGACGGGCTCGGCGAAAAACGCCGCCCGCGCGCCGAAGGCCGCCGGCAGCGCAAACAGCGCCGCAAAATAGACCAGCTTTCGCCAGAAGGACAGCGGCAGCGAATAGCGCACCTGCCCCAGCGCGGTAAAGCCATCCACGATTTCATACTGGATGCCCAGCGGCAGCAGCGCCAGGCTGCACACCCGAATGGCCCAGACCGCCTGCTCCGCGATGCCGCCGTCGGCGGTGAACAGGCGCGCAAAGGCGCCGCCGCCCGTCCAGGCGATCAGCGTCATCAGGCCCGTATAGACGGCGCACAGCCCAAAGATGCGCTTTTGCGCCTCCCGCACGCGGTCCGTTCTGCGCGCGCCGTAGTTGAAGCTCAAAATGGTCTGCGTGCTGCCGCTGATGCCGCCCAGCGGCATGGTCACCACCAGCATGAAGCTCTGCGCAATGGTGGCGCAGGTGAGCAGCATATCGCCCTGCGCCGCGCCGCCATAGCGCTTGAGCACGGCGTTCATGGCGATGATCATCACGTTGTCCACCGCGATGATGGCAAAGGGCGTGAAGCCGATCAGCAGCACTTTGCGCATGACGCGAAGGTCATAGCCCGAAAAGGTGATGCGCATGGGCGGCTTTTTGCCCAACAGGAAGGCCAGCACAAAGGCGCAGCTGGCGACCTGGGAAATCACCGTGGCCACGGCGGCGCCCGTGACGCCCATGTCCAGCACATAGATGAACACAGGGTCCAGCGCAATATTCATCACCGCGCCCAGCACCACCGACAGCATGGCCTGCCCGGCAAATCCCTGGCAGATGATGAACTGGCACATGCCCGTGGAGAGCAGCGCGAAGGGCGTTCCGCACAGATACGCGGAAAAATACGCCCCCGCAAAGGGAAAGGTGGCTTCGCTCGCGCCAAAGAGCATCAGCATGGGCTCGCGGATGGGCGCAAGCAGCGCCATCAGCGCCACCGACAGCACGCAGAGCATCAAAAAGCAGTTGGCCAGAATGCGGCGGGCCTGCTCCGTCTCCCCCTCGCCCATGCGCATGCTCATCAGCGGCGCGCCGCCCACGCCGATCAGCGAGGCGGCCGACCCGATCATCGTCACCACCGGGCCGCATACGCCCACGCCCGCGAGCGCCAGATCGCCCACCCCGGGAATATGGCCGATGTACATGCGGTCCACAATGCTGTACAGCACGCTCACAAACTGCGCCAGCATGCTGGGCAGCGCAATTCTCAAAACGAGCGGTCCGATCGGGTCTCTGCCAAGGTCGTTTTTTCGCCGCATAAAGCGCGTTCCTCTTTCCCTGTATGGATGCCGCATACCGCGTGCGCGGGCATGTTATCTTACCATATTTCCGACGCGCTGCGCAAGCGGGTCCTATCCCCTGCCGCGCACGCCCAGAATGTGCAGAAACCTGCGCGCGGGCTCGCGGTAGCTGGACAGGGGCCGCATCCACGAATCCAGCGTGTGGGCGGCTACGTAGCATTCGCCCTGCCGCACATCCACGATCAGGGCGGCGTGGGTATAGCCGCCTGCGTCCCCCAGCTGCACCACGTCGCCGGAGACCGCCTCCTCCCGGCCGACCTCCTGCGCGTAGGGGCCCGGCCCTTTATTGGCCGTCAGAAAGCGGTAGAGGTATTCCACCCCCGTCCAGGACGCGGTGCGGTCGTTGCCCGTCAGGTAGTACCAGCCATACACCGGCGTGCGGTTCATCACGCCCGCGCCCGCGTACAGGCATTGCGATACAAAGTTCGTGCAGTCCCCGCCCAGCCCGTGGAAGTCCAGATAGGCCGGATTGCGCAGCAGGGCCCAGCGCCTGGCGTAAGCCACGGCCGCCGCTTCGTCATAACCGTTTCTCATTGTGCCACCCCCTGCGCCATGATATGCGGGCGCGGGGTAAGAGGTCCCTTGCAATCAAAGAAGGTAAACAAAAAATGTCTAATTCCCAGTTTTGCAGATTTGTCAAACATATTGGAGAGTAGGAAAAAAAGAGGAGACTTGAACCCTGTCTGATATCGTTGATTTTCAGCAATAACGAAGGAAAACACCCAAGTCTCATCAGGAGGATAACACAGGACATGAAGTACCCCTCCCCTGATGGCGCATGCAAAGATAAGGCATAATCCGGTCAAGCCGTAAGGGCAACAAAATCCAATCCTACATCTGCTTCTGGCATGGCCGCTACGATGGGTCCGGGCCATTCCCGGCCTGCCAGTCCCACCTGCCCCACAGCCATCCAACCAGCATGCCGAGGAGGAGGACTACAAACTCATTTCCGGCATGCACCGGCGAGATCCTGCCCTGGGCATTGTGAAGCTGTGGGCCCAAATCCGAAAGCGCG
>NBJMC04203__coassemble_693_pt1 | contig 17236 bp, 17 predicted proteins | sample NBJMC04203__metabat2_high_PE_053 | metagenome-assembled genome bin NBJMC04203 | reverse complement strand
GGGGCATGAGCGCATCCGCCGCGCCGCGCCATTGGCCTGCCACGCGAAGGCACAGAGAGCTGATGTCGCGCAGTGCGCGCACGCTCTGCCCCTGAGCCACAACCCGGCCGCACAGGCCCATGCGGTGCCCGCCGCGCAATGTGACAAATCCCTGTCGCTGCTCCTCGGCACGGGCATAAAGGGCGTGCTCGCACAGCGCCTCGGCTATCTGTTCCACCTGCGGCTGGGTGGGCGTGCAGGCGCAGGCGATCTCCCCGCCTGCCGTGAGGATGCGCACCTTTCCGCCTGCGCGCACGCGGATTTCCCGCACGCTGCCCTCCTGCTGCTGCATCAGCGCCCGTCCTACGGGCCTGGGCATGCAACCGGTCAAAAAACTGATGGTCTCCTGCCAGGTCATGTGCCTCTCCTCCGATCATTCAAACAGAATCAGGCCGATGGCCCGGTAAAACGCCTCGTCCACGGCATCGCGTACAGGCAGGCCCAGGTCCTTCCGCGCACGGGTGACCGCCGCCTGCGTGCCCCTGCCGTAGATGCCGTCGGCCTGGCCCGTATAATAGCCCAGCACCGTAAGCCTTCGCTGCACGGCGGCCACGTGGCTGTTGCGGTCGCCGGGGATGAGGTAGCGCAGATAGCTGTCCAGCTGGCCGTAGGGGCCGCCCTGAATGACCACCTTCGCGCCGTTGGGCACCAGGCCGTAAAGTTCTTCGGAGTCCCGCACATACATGCGGATGCAGCCGTGCGAGGCATTGCTACCGATGCTGCCGGGCTTGTTGGTGCCATGGATGCCAAACTGGCCCCACGGGACGTTTAACCCCAGAAACCGCGTGCCGAAGCCTCCCAGATCGCCCGCAAAACGGCTGGTGATGCGAAAGGTGCCGATGGGCGAAGGCGTATCGCCCGTGCCGGTCGCCACGGCGTAGCGCTTTTTGACCTCCGTGCCCTCATAAAGGGTGAGGGACTTTTGCGGAATGTCAATCCAGATCCAGGGGCCTTCCGGCACGTTGGCGCGGCGGGCGCGTTCCTGCGGGGTCAGATCGGCGCTCTCCCCGCCGGGCGGCGCGGCTGCCAGGCCCCCGGCACCCGCCAGCAGCGCGCAGAGCAAAAGCGCCGCGACCGGCCGTATCCATGCTCTCGCCATGTCCGCGCCCCCTTCGCTTTGGTCCTTCAACCTTATGCGCCGCCTGTGAGCGATATGCCCTGCGCGGATGGATACGTTTCACACAAAAAAGCGGCGCGCACTCCAAACGAAGCGCGCGCCGGCAAAATCCGTTCATTCAGTTGTCGTTGCAATGGCCATGGCGGCAGGTATGCCCCTCGCCATGATGACCATGGCCGCAGTGTTCTTCGCCATGCGCATGGTCATGATGGTCACAGCGGGCGTTGGGGTCGTAGGCCAGCTCGCCCCGGAGAAGCGCCTCCACCGCCGCGTCGGCCTCGCCCTTCACGCCCCCATAAAGGCGGATGCCCGCCTGCGCCAGCGCCTGCTGCGCACCGCCGCCGATGCCACCGCATACCAGCGCATCAACCCCATGCGCCTTGAGCACTTGAGCCAGCGCGCCGTGGCCTTCGCCCCCGGCCTCCACGACGGTCTGGGCGGTTACCTTGCCGTCCTCCACATCGTAGAGCTTGAACTGCTCCGTGTGTCCGAAATGCTGAAAGATCTGTCCGTTGTCATAGGTGACTGCAATTTTCATGATCTTTTCCTCCTTGTTGGTTTGGCAGTTGCTCCACCGGCAGCGTCCCCGGCAGCCCCATCCAGGGCATTCCTGCGCCGAGGCGGCGCTGCACAGCTCATAATCCCCGCCCTCAATCACCAGCGCGCACCCGTTCACCAGGCATTGCGCCAGCTTGCGGCGGGCCGTGCCGTAGATGGCCTGCACGGTGGTGCGCGCCACGTTCATCTGCGCAGCGCACTGCTCCTGCCGAAGGCCCTCCAGGTCAATCAGGCGAATGGTTTCAAACTCATCCAGCCCCATGGTCACATCCGGCCGATCACAGGGTGGCTCCGCCGGCCCGAACCGGCCGCAGGACGGATGGCCGCAGATGCGCCTGCGCTTGCAGGGTCTTGGCATGGCTTTGCCTCCTCCATCATTATTGACATATGTCATCAACAGGTAAGATACACCTATTGATGGCATATGTCAATAACTATTTTTATTTCAAGCTGTCATTGATTGATAGGTTTGGAGTTTTGGACATAGCCGTCCTCCTGAAGCGGCCAAACAAGGCTGGCCAAAAAACACAACACCGCAAAAATCACCACACAAATGGAGCGGTACTGAAAGCAGGCATGCCATGCCGTAGCCTTGTAAGCAACGGCGATCCATGCAACGGGCAGCAGCACGACCGGTAGACAGCGCCATGCCGGCGTAAACAGCCTTTGCCCCAGCTGCCGCCGTTTACGTGTCGCGTGCAGAAGATAAACGCCATAAACAGCCGCCAACACAGCGCTCAAAATAATGTGCGCCTTAGAAAAGCAGACACCTAACACGGCCATAAAGGCATCCCCTCTGGTAATACCCGCCATGTTCTCTGTTTCCACCACACCGGTCCATTTATCTATCTTGGAAAACACGTTGGAAAAAGCCAATGGATCAACCAGCAGCGCAGCCAGCACAAGTCTTACGAACCACATACCTGCATAGGCAAAGGCCCACGCGGCGATACATCCAAACGCCTTGCGCATCATCGCTCCCTTTGACGAGTGGGTCAGGCACATCAGGTAAATCAACGGCAGGCCAAGTGTCACAACCGGTACTGTATAAAAATCCAAATACTGCGTCATCGCCCCCAGAATAAAGAACAACCAATGTTCCGCCCAGCGACACCGCCAACGTGGCAAGGCGAGCATGCCACCCATGGCCACCGCAAAACACATGGCATATTGCAGCTGCGTGGAAATGATTGCAAATTCCATCATCGCCATGCTCAACGCAAATGCAATCGCTATGCCCAGCCCCGCATGTCTGCGGACGGAAGCGGCCGTCAGCGCCAGAAGCGACAGCATCACAAAGCGCAGCACCTCACGGATACCCGAATAATTCAAAACCCAGAGCATTGGGCGTAGAAAGGCCCGAAAGCCCTGCCAATAACGATAATAGTAGTCGTTGGCTTCCTCGCCCTGCGTCGAAAGATACAGATCCAGAGTGTTGATCTCCTGTCCACTGTAAAAACGTGGATTGCTGAGGATGGACAACGGATCCTTTAGGGTGTTCATGTATTTGGCAGAGTTGAGCATTGTAGATTCCGTATAATTGTCCAATATTGTGCTCCCCAGCGTTCCTCCCGGTTGATCGCGTAGCGAAAAAACGGTTGGGAACTCCGCCTCCTCCAGCAGCAGCGGACAGGACTGCTCGATTTTATAGTCCACACGCTTTTGCAGCGCTCCCGAAGGCGTATCTAAACCTGCAATGTACAAAAGTGCAAAGCCCACAGCAACGGCCAGGCACAATGCTCCCGTATAGCGCAATATAACGGAAAAGCAACGGAAAAATCGTCCCTGATGCTTCCATTTCTGCATTTTCTTTATTCTCCTCTGCTGCATTCACAGCCATCCAGCATCTCTTCCAGCGCCAGCCGGAACGCCTCATCCTGCTGCGGCCTGCGCTTGGGCGGCCCCTTCACGCGGCCGCCCGCCCGACGCGCTTTGGCCGCCAGATGGCGCATGCTCAGCAGCGCGTCGATGTTGCTCTCGTCATAGACGCGGCCGTTCTGGTCCAGCACGCGGGTGGCGCGGGCCAGGCACAGCGCGGCCAGGCCATAGTCCTGCGTCACCACGATGTCGCCCGGCGCAAGCAGGTTGACCAGTCGAAGGTCCGCGCTGTCCGCGCCGCGGGCGACGGTGACGGTGCGGGCGCCCTCGCGGCGCATCTCATGCGCATCGTCGCACACCAGCACCACCTCCACCCCGCGCGCTCTTGCCTCGCGCAGGGCGATCTCCACTACCGGGCAGGCGTCCGCGTCAATCAGCAGGCGCGCGCCGCTCACTGGGGCGTCACCTGCAAAAGCACGGGGTTATGATCGCTGTACTGGAAATTGAGATCCACGGTCTGAATAAGGTTGACCTTTAGGTTATCCGATACGATGAACCCGTCGATCACGTACAGCTGTGCGTTTTCCCGGTCGCCGTCGTATGGCTTGTCCAGCAGGCGGCAGGTGGGCTTGGAGGCGTCAAAAACATAGCTGAATCCAGCGGGAAGCTCGCTGTTATAGAGCTTTCCGGGCTGCCAGGTGCTTTCGTCCAGCACGGGGAAGGTGTCCGCGCCCTCAAAGGTCTGGTTGAAATCGCCCCCGGCAATGACGTAGTTGCCGTTGCGGTATTCCGCAGCGATGATCTGCATCAGCTGCTCGGTCTGGGCGCGCTTGCCCTCGCCGTCGTCATACGCCTCCAGATGCAGGTTGATGATGACCAGTTCCTTGTCCGTGCCCTCCACGGGCACGCGCTCCACCAGCAGGCAGCGCTTGAGGTTGGCCACGCGGATGGGCCAGGTGAAGGGCACCGGCAGGCTTTCGCGCGTCGCCTGCGTCACATTCAGGCCCGTAAAGCTGACCAGGCCGCTTTCCACCTTGCCCAGCGGCGGCCAGGGAAAGGGTACAAAATCGCATTTGTAGTTGTATGCCACGGCCATGTTCAGCGACAGGCCATGGCGGTAGGTATCGGCCTGGTTGACATAATAGCTGCGGTAGGAATCGAAGTCCACCTCCTGAAGGAGGTAGACGTCCGCGTTCTGGCGCGCCAGCTCGCTGAGGATGCCGTTCATGTTCTCCTGCACGATTTCTTTGTTTTCCGGCCGCGCCATGCTGCCGCCATCCATGAAGAAGTCCTGGTCGCGGCCCAGCCCGCAGTAGCCGGTATTGAAGGTAAGCACGTCCAGCCGCTCTCCCACGCGCACATTGTCGCTGCGCGCGGCCTGCGTCACCTCCAGCTGCTCGATATCGTCCGGCCGGTACTCCGTGAGCGTAAGATAGCCCACCAGCCCGCCGGCCGCCAGCACCACAACCGCCAGTATCAACAGCAATGCCTTGATGATTTTCATATTCCGTCGCCCCTTTGTTATATGGCGTTTTTTCCCTTAGCGAATACCATCATATCATATTTCTCCCGCACACTCAAGGTGCGAAAAGGGGTGCTTGCCGAGCATTTTCCCAATCAAAATGCAAAAAACTGTGGCGCTGCTGTTTTGTTTATGGTAAAATAAAAAATGGCTGTGTGCCAAAACGACCGTTTGTGAGGGATCTACATTGACTGAACGCGTAAAACGGCTTCTTGATTCCATGCGCCTTGGCGAGCATGAGGGCGTGGTGGTCTACGACCCCGGCAATATGTTCTACCTCTCCGGCTACACGGGCGAAGGTCTGGTGCTGGTCGCGCGCGGGATTTCCGCCATCGTTACGGATTTCCGTTACACCGAGCAGGCCCAGGCGCAGTCCCCCGGCTTTGAGGTGCTGATGACCGAAAAGGGCAAATCCCATGAGGATATTGTCGGCGCGCTGTGCACTTCCGGCGGTATCGACACCCTCTACTACGAGGACGACTTCGTCACCGTCCATACCTTCCACGCCCTGCGCGAGAGCGTGCGCGGCGTGGAATGGAAGGTCGTGGGCAGCGAAATCGCCCGCCTGCGCGAAATCAAGGACGAGGACGAGCTGGCCCTCATCCGTCAGGCCTGCCGCATCACGGGCGACGCCTTTGAGCGCATCCTGCCCTACATCAAGGAGGGTGTCACCGAAAAGGAGCTTGCCCTCAGGCTGGACTTTGACATGATGAGCCACGGGGCCAGCAAGCCGTCGTTTTCCACCATTGTGGCCGCAGGCGCCAACGGCTCGCTGCCGCATGCGGTGCCCGGCGAATACCGTCTGCGCCGCGGGGACATGATTACCATGGATTTCGGCGCGCGCTACGGCAACTACTGCGCCGACATGACCCGCACCGTGGCCCTGGGCCAGCCCTCGGACGAAATGAGGAAGGTCTACGGCATCGTGCTGGACGCCCAGAAGATGGCGCAGGATGCGGTGGCTGCCGGCAAGTCCTGCCGCGACATCGATGCCATCGCCCGCGACTACATCTACAGCCACGGTTACGAGGGCCGCTTCGGCCACGGGTTGGGCCATTCCGTGGGCATCGACATCCATGAGGACCCGCGCTTCAACCAGAGCACGACCGCCGTGCTCAAGGCCGGTCAGGTCATGACCGTGGAGCCGGGCATCTACCTGCCCGGCGTGGGCGGCGTGCGCATCGAAAACTCCGTCGTGGTGCGCGAGGGCGGCTGCGAGGTGCTCACCCATCCCGACCGCGAGCTCATCATTCTCTAAGCCCGGACCATTTCATCATCTATATAGAAACGAGGAGGAACCAACACTATGATTACGGCAGGCGATTTCAAAAAGGGCATCACCATCGAATGGGACGGCGGCGTTTGGAACATCGTGGACTTTCAGCACGTCAAGCCCGGCAAGGGCGCGGCCTTTGTGCGCACGAAGCTCAAAAACGTCATGACCGGCGCGGTCATTGAGCGCAGCTTCAACCCCACCGACAAAATGCCCCGCGCCATCGTGGAAACCAAGGAAATGCAGTACGTCTACAACGACAGCGGACTGTACTACTTCATGGATATGGACACCTACGAGCAGCTGCCCCTCAACCACGACCAGGTGGAGGAAGCCATCCCCTTCGTCAAGGAAGGCACCAACGTCACCGTGAAGTTCTTCAAGGGCAGTGCGTTCAGCGTGGCTGCGCCCAACTTTGTGGAGCTGGAAATCACCGACACCGAGCCCGGTTTCAAGGGCGATACCGCCAGCAACACCTACAAGCCCGCCACCCTGGAAACCGGCTATACCCTGCAAGTGCCGCTGTTCATCAACACGGGCGATCATATCCGTGTCGATACCCGCACCGGCGAATACATGGAGCGCTGCTAAGGCGGCAAAGGAGCATATATAATGGGTAATTTGACGGATCGCGCCGCGTACCTGCGCGGCCTGGCCGAGGGCATGGGCCTGGACAAGGAAAAGAACGAGCATAAGCTGCTTCTGGAAATGCTGGGGCTGATGGACGAGATGGCCCAGAAGATCAGCGACCTGGACGCCGACGTGGGCGAGCTGGAAGAGTACGTGGAGGATCTTGACTCCGACCTCAGCGACATGGAGGAAACCCTCTTTGGCGATGAGGACGACGAATGCGACTGCGACGGGGAGGACGGCTGCGACTGCTGCGATCAGGAAGAGCTGTCCTTCGACTGCCCGCATTGCGGAAAAACCGTGCTGGTCAAGGCCGCCGACATCGATTACAACGAAAGCCCCGTGTGCGAGCACTGCGGCAAGCCCTTCTTCACCGACGTGGAGGATGACGGCCAGGACGAGTGACGGGTACGCTTGACTTTCCCGCTTTGTTTTCCTATAATACCTCCATCGGCAATGACGGGACCAAGTACCCTGAGCATGCGCGCCTCAAGAGAGCCTTCGGCTGGTGCGAGAAGGCGGCGGCGGCCCCGGCGAATACCTCCCCAAGCCCGGTCGTGAACGTTTTTCCAGTAGCGGACCGACGGTGCGCCGTTTACAGCGCGAGGGTCTATTGGACCCGTTGAGGGCGTGTTCGTGCGCCAAAACGGAAGTGGTACCGCGATTCTCCGTCGCCTTCCTCCCCAAGCGGTGAGGAGGGCGGCTTTCATTTATCCGGCCTCCGAGGCCGGAGTCATCAAGGAGGGACCTGTTCATGGAGTCTGTTTCCTTCGCCCGCCGGTTTGACAACGTGACCGGCAGCGCCATCCGCGAGATCTTCAAGGTGCTGGGCCGCCCCGGCATGATCAGCTTCGCCGGCGGCAACCCGTCTCTGGACGCCCTGCCCGACAAGCTCTGCGCCGATCTTGCGCGAGATGCGCTGCTCGCGGACGGCAAGCGCATTTTGCAGTACGGCGCCACGGAGGGCTATCCGCCCTTTCTGGAAAGCCTGACGGCATACCTCAAGTGCCACTTTGGTTTTTCCATGGATGGCGACGGCGTGCTTCCCACCACCGGCAGCACCAGCGGCATGGACCTGCTGCTCAAGGCGCTGGTCAATCCCGGCGACGCGGTGCTCGTGGAAAGCCCGACCTTCCTTGGCAACATGCAGACCATGCACCTCTACGAGGCCAACCTCATCCCCATCGAGAGCGACGAGGGCGGCGTGCGGCTGGACCAGCTGGAGGAGGCCGCGCGCAGGTATCATCCCAAGCTGTTTTACGTGATCCCCACCTTCCAGAATCCCTCCGGCCGCACGCTGGCCGCCGACCGGCGGAAACCCATCGCGGAGCTAGCCGCCAAATACGGCTTCATCGTGGCCGAGGACGATCCCTACCGCGACCTGCGCTACCGGGGCCAGGCGCTGCCGCCCATCAAGCGCTACGATACGACGGGCCACGTGGCCTATCTGGGGAGCTTCTCCAAGCTGGTCAGCCCGGGCCTGCGCGTGGGCTATCTGCTCGCCGGTCAGGAGCTGCTGCGCAAGTGCACCATCGGCAAGCAGGGCACCGATTTGCATACCCCCAACCTCAACCAGGCCATCATCGACCAGTTTTTGCGCCGGGACCTGCTGGACAGCCACATCCAGAGCATCATTCCCGGCTACCGCGAAAAGCTGGAGCTCATGCTCGAGGAGCTTTCTTCCTTCCCCGAGGGCACGCGTTACACCGCGCCGGAGGGCGGGCTGTTCATCTTCGTGGAGATGCCCGAGGGCTTTGACGCGACCGCCCTGTTCCACCAGGCCGTGGAATCCGGCGTTGCCTATGTGCCCGGCACGCATTTCTATCCCGACGGTGGCCATCACAACACGCTGCGCCTGAACTTCAGCAACTCCACCCCCCAGCAGATTCACGAGGGCATGGGCAAGCTGCGCGAGCTCTTCGCCGCCCATCTGGGCTGACGGCTCCATTGGGGCCCCACAAAGAAAGGAACGATGATTTATGCACGTACTGGACATGCTCAAGGAGCGCGGTTTCATCGCGCAAGTCACCTTTGAGGACGACCTCTACAAGGCGCTGGAGCGCGAGCCCATGACCTTCTACGTGGGCTTTGACCCCACGGCGGACAGCCTGCATGTGGGCCACTACATCCCCATCATGGCCATGGCGCATTTGCAGCGCGCCGGGCACCGGCCTATCGCCCTGTGCGGCGGCGGCACCGCCATGATCGGCGATCCCAGCGGCAAGAGCGACATGCGCAAGATGATGAGCCGCGAAACCATCGGCGAAAACGTCTGCGGCATCCAGAAGCAGCTTTCCCGCTTCCTGGATTTCAGCGAAGGCAAGGCCATCATGGTCAATAACGGCGACTGGCTGCTGAACCTCAACTATGTGGATTTTCTGCGTGAGATCGGCGCTCTGTTCAGCGTCAACCGCATGCTGACCGCCGAGTGCTACAAGCGCCGCATGGAAACGGGCCTCACCTTCCTGGAGTTCAACTACATGCTCATGCAGAGCTACGACTTCCTCCAGCTGTTCAAAAACTACGGCTGCCGCCTGCAAGTGGGCGGGGACGACCAGTGGAGCAACATGCTCTCCGGCGCGGACCTCATCCGCCGCAAGGAGCACGAGGATGCCTTCGCTCTCACCTGCAAGCTCATCATGACGCACGACGGCAAGAAGATGGGTAAGACCGAAAAGGGCGCTCTGTGGCTGGATGCCGCGCGCACCACGCCCTTTGAGTTCTACCAGTACTGGCGCAACGTGGGCGACCAGGACGTGGAGCGCTTCCTGGGGCTGCTCACCTTCCTGCCCATGGACGAGGTGCGCCGCCTGGGCGCGTTGCCCGGCGAGCAGATCAACGAAGCCAAGCGCGTGCTGGCCTTTGAGGTCACCAAGATGATTCACGGCGAAGCCGAGGCGCAGAAGGCTGCCGACGCGGCGCTGGCGCTGTTTGCGGGCGGTGCCGCCAGCCAGGACGTGCCCACCTGGGAGGTAAACGCCGCCATGCTGGCCGAGGACAACCGCCTGACCACCCTGCTGGCCTCCTGCGGCCTGTGCACAAGCCGCGGCGACGCGCGCAAGATGGTGCAGCAGGGCGCGGTGCTGGTGGCTGACCAGAAGGTAACGGATGTGGAATACCGCATCGACGCTACGCAGATCGGTCCCGACGGCCTGATGCTGCGCAAGGGCAAGAAGAACTATTGCCGCCTGATTCTCAAATGAGCCTGAAGGGCTATAAAACCGTGCTGCGCGAGGCCCGCGATGAAGTGGTCATCAACAAAAGCCGCTTCATCGGGCACGCGGCGCCGGTGAGCAGCGCAGAGGATGCGCTCAAGTTTCTTGCGCGCATCCGCGAGGAACATCGCGACGCCACGCACAACTGCTACGCCTACATCATCGGCCAGAACGCCGGCATCATGCGCTACAGCGACGACGGCGAGCCCTCCGGCACCGCCGGCATGCCCATCATCGAGGTCATGAAGGCGCGGGGGGTGGTGGACTGCGCCGTGGTGGTGACCCGCTACTTTGGCGGCATCCTGCTGGGCGCAGGCGGGCTCGTGCGCGCGTATTCGCATACCTGCGCGCTGGCGCTGGACGCCGCGCGCGTGTGCCAGATGCATCCCACCGAGCGCTGGCTGTTCGAGGTGGCCTACCCCCTGTGGGACCGGGTGCAGCACGCGCTCAAATCCCTGCCCGCGCGCCTTGCGGGCACGGACTTCGCCGCCGCGGTGGCCTTCGAGCTGGACATGAAGGCCGCCGACGGCGAGCGCGTGCGCGCGGAGCTGACGCGCGTGACGGACGGGCGGATCGAGGCGCTTCTGGAGGAGGAGCGCTTCGCCCCCTGGGAGGACGCGACATAAGCCGCGGCCGCATGTACGAAAGGAGAACGCCATGCATTGCGACGACCGGCGCCCGCCGTGGCTCCAATGGGTGATCGAGCTGCAAAGCATCGCCCAGTGCGGGCTGACCTACGCAAAGGACGTGTACGACATCGAGCGGTACCAGCGCCTGCGCGAGCTTTCGGCGCAGATGCTCGCCGCCGTTTCGGAGCTTCCCGTGGAGAGGGTCGAGGCGTTGTTCTGCAACGAGACCGGCTACCAGACCCCCAAACTGGACACGCGCGCCGCCATCATTCAGGAGGGGTGCATCCTGCTGGTGCAGGAGCGAAGCGGGCTGTGGGCCCTGCCCGGCGGCTGGGTGGACGTGCTTGAGACCATCCGCTCCAACGCCGAAAAGGAGGCGCGGGAGGAGGCCGGGCTTATCGTGCGCGCCGAGCGCATCGTGGCCCTGCAGGAGCACAATCTGCACAATCCGCCCGCCTATCCCTACGGCATCGTGAAGGCGTTCGTGCTGTGCACGCTGCTGGGCGGCGCGTTCCGCCCCAACAGCGAGACCGTTGCCTCCGGCTGGTTCGCGCCGGACGCGCTGCCGCCGCTGGCGCTGAGCAAGACCAGCCCCGAGCAGATCGACCTGTGCCTGCGCGCGTGGCGCGACCCCGCGTGGCAGGTCGTGTTCGACTAGCCCTGCCGACCCGGGAGGGAACCAGATGCGTGAGGAAATGCGCATCCGGCCCGCGCGCAGATCATGACAAAGCGACTTTTTCCCATCGACACCGAAAGGAGAACGGCGCATGGACCTGTTTGATATCATCGGGCCGGTGATGGTGGGGCCCAGCTCGTCGCACACGGCGGGCGCGGCGCGCATCGGAAAGATCACGCGCATGCTGCTGGGCAGCCGCCCGGTGCGCGCGCGCATCGGGCTGTACGGCTCCTTTCAAAAGACCTATCTGGGCCACGGCACCGACAAGGCGCTCGTGGGCGGCCTGCTGGGCATGGGCGTGGACGATTCGCGCATGCGCGACAGCCTGCGCCTTGCCGCCGAGGCGAAGCTGGAATACTCGTTTTACAATGCCGACGTGCGCGGCGCGCATCCCAACACCGTCATCCTGGATGTGGATGGGGATGACGGACGGCATATCTGTGTGCAGGCCTCGTCCGTCGGCGGGGGCGAGATCGTCGTCAACGCCATCGATGGGCTGGAGGCGGGCTTCTCCGGCCATGAAAACACGCTGGTCATCACCCATCACGATACGCCCGGCATGATTGCCCGCATCAGCGGCGAGCTGGCCGCGGCAAATCTCAACATCGCCACCATGCGGGTGTTCCGCCGCTCGGTGGGCGGCGATGCCATGGTGGCGCTGGAACTGGACGGCTCGGCGGACGCGGCGCTGATTGCCCGGCTGTCCGCCCTCAAGGGCGTCTATCACGTGGCCTACCTGGCCGCCAAGGAGGAATGAGGCATGCGCACCATTGCGGAATGGCTGGACGCCGCGCGTCAGCACGGCAGCTTGGGCGCGGCGGCGCTTGACTGGCAGGCGCGCGAGCGGGGCGCCGATCCCTCCGTGCCCCTTGCGCTGATGCGCAAGCGCCTGCACGTCATGCGCGAAAGCGCGCAGGCGGGGCTGTCCCCCATGCTTCGCAGCGTGAGCGGCATGGTGGGCGGACAGGCGGCGCTGCTCTCGGAAGCCCCCTTCGCCGCGCGCTTCGGCCTGGCGGGCCGAGCGGGCGTATATGCCCTGTCCATTGCGGAGTACAACGCCTGCATGGGCAAAATCGTGGCCGCGCCTACGGCGGGAAGCTGCGGCATCCTGCCCGGCGCGCTGCTGGCGGCGCAGGATGTGGACGGCTTTTCGGACGATGCACTGGTCATGGCGCTGTTTGCGGCCGCGGCCATCGGGCATGTCATCGCGCTCCAGGCCACCATCAGCGGTGCGGAGGGCGGCTGTCAGGCGGAGTGCGGCACGGCGGCGGGCATGGCGGCGGCGGCGCTCACCCAGCTCTACGGCGGCACGCCGGAGGCGGCGGCGCATGCCTGCGCCTTCGCGCTGATGAACACGCTGGGGCTGGTGTGCGATCCCGTGGGCGGGCTGGTGGAGGTGCCCTGCGTCTACCGCAACGTGGGCGGCGTCTCCCAGGCGATCAGCGCGGCTCAGCTCGCGCTTTCTGGTGTAGCCTGCCCCATTTCCCTGGACGAAATGATTCTCACCATGCGCGACGTGGGCGACGCCATGCCCTCCTCCCTGCGGGAAACCGGCGAGGGCGGATGCGCGGCCTGTCATGCATGCCGCCGAAGCTAAACAAAATACAAGCGGCGCTTTCCCAACCGGATATCCAGTGGAAAGCGCCGCTTTTCCAATGCCCCCATTTTCAGGGATCTTCAAGGGTACAGGCCACCACGGCGTAGCCGTCGTTGTCGAAGCTGGCCTCCACAGACGCGCCTGTGGGAACGTCAAAGGCGATATGCGTACCGGTGAGGGGTTTGCAAAGGATCAGGTATTTCAGCCCTCCATCCTCCTGCACGGCCAGCACGCCCTTCTGATGGAGCCATTCGAGGTACTCTTCCAGCCTTAGGTCCAGATAGGTCATGGCGGTCGCGTGCGCCTTGCCCACATACCGGAAGCGAAAGGCGGACGCGCCTTCGTCCTCCGGCTCCCGACGGATGAAGCCCGAACGCCACGCCAGTCTGATAAGCGCGCGTCCCTCCTCCGTACCGTCCAGCGGCCGTGAGTCCGGGTCTTTGGAACCGCCTGCAATCAGGCGGATTTCTACCGTATCATCCCGCCGCTGCTCGGCGGCGGATACGGGCGTATCCTGTGCCAGCGCCTTTCGCACCGCGTCCTCCAAAGGCATTTCAGAGGCGTGCCGGAGGGCTGCCTGGGCCTGCGCGGCGGCCTGTTCGCTGTGAGTCAGCGTACCGCTCCAGACGCACAGGCCGCTGACGCCCTCGGCCCGCAGGTTCGCAAAGAGCTTTGCCAGCGCCTCGATGGTATCCCGTCCGCTCTTGACGCTCAAGCCGTTCACCGGCACCATACCCTTGCCGTAGGCAGCAACGCTCATGGTGTTGGGCGCGGGCGCGCCACCGGGAAGCGGGTGCTCTCCGTCCAGCAGCATCAGCCCTCCCCGGAGCAGCTGTTCATAGGTGTAGGTGACGGTCTGCGTTTCCATCCCTACGGGCAGCTCATAGCTCACCGCGCTGACCGCGCGCGCCTGCACGCCCTCCGTGCTTTGCGCCGCCGTAGCCTGCGGATACTCCTGCCGCACGGTCCTTGGGGTCAGCATGGGGATCGCCAAAGCCGCCGAGAGTGAAAGCAGCAGCAAAAATACGGAAAAGGACCGGTCATCCCGCAGCTTTTTGCGCTTCTGCGCGGGCAATACGCACTGTGCGCCCCAGCAGACAGGCCGCGGCGGTTTGGCGCGCGCCGCCTGTCTGCGCCATTCCCGTTCCGTCATCAGCCCGTTCATGCCGCCTCGCCCCCTTTTCAAGGGGTAGGATAGCCAAACGGTATAATGTGTATACCAATCAAAGCGCCCGGCCGGTTGGCCGGGCGCTCAGCCTGTCGAAAAAGTTCGCCTGCGGCGGCCTTTTCCGACAGATGCTTAAGAAATGTTTGCGCCAAGGGGCGCAAACTCCCCGCCCGCCCGGCAAAGCCGGGCGATACGAATTCACTTTGGAGGACCTGCGGGCCCTCCAAACCTCCCCAAATGGATTTTAGACAGGTTGAGCGCCTGGCCGGTTGGCCGGGCGCTCGTTCCATGATTCTGTTTGAAAGCTACTCCACGGTTTTGGTGGCGATGACATCCACCCCGGTGCCGCACACGTCGGGACATACCACTTCGCCCATGTGCACGGGAGGATGCACGTTCAGCTTTGCCAGCTGTTCCATGCACGCGCCGATCTTCTCCTTGGGAATTGGCGTGCGGGTTTTCACGCTCACGGGGCATTTGCGCCCCGCCACGGGCACCACGGCGGTCACCATGCGCTGGGGCGCGACGCATTCCTGTTTGGCATAGGTAATGCCGCGGTTGCAGCTGTTGCCGGTCACGCTCTTGACCTCGCCATCCTCCACCACCACCTGTAGGCGGCAGCCCACGGGGCAGTTGATGCATGTGATCTGTTGTTCCATACCGGCCGCCTCCTTACTGTTTCACGCAGACGGTCACGTCCGCGCCGCTCAGGGATGCAATCTGCTCTGGCTTGAGGGTCAGCTCGGCCATCTCGCCGGGGGTGAGGATGCGCTTGCGCTGCCGGAGAACCTCGCGGTCGCCGTCCATCACGCACAGGGTCGCGTTCTCATATACCCCTGCCGGACGGAACATCACCTGCACGCTCTGCGCCTCGCCCTCGGGCTTGAGCAGGCGCTGGGGCACCACGCCGCGAACGCCTTCGCCGTCCTTGAGCGCGACATAGCTGCCCTTGCGGGCCTTGCCCTGCACATAGTCCGCGGCGGCCTTGCCGGCCTTGAAGCTCTCGGCGCTGACGAAGTCCACCAGATCATGCACGTGCAGCACGTTGCCGCAGGCGAAGATACCTTCCTTGCTGGTTTGCAGGCTGTCGTCCACCACCGCGCCCTGGGTCAGCGGGCTCATCTCCACGCCCGCCTGCTGGCTGAGCTCGTTTTCGGGAATCAGACCGACGGACAGAAGCAGCGTGTCGCAGTCGAAATGCTTCTCCGTGCCGGGGATGGGCTGGCGCTTGTCATCCACCTGCGCAACCGTAACGCCCGAGAGACGCTCGCGCCCCTGAATGTCGATCACGGTATGGCTGAGCATGAGGGGAATGTTGTAATCCTGAAGGCACTGCACGATGTTGCGGTTGAGGCCGCTGGAATAGGGCATCAGCTCCACGCAGGCCAGCACCTTGGCGCCCTGCAACGTCATGCGGCGCGCCATGATGAGGCCGATATCGCCGCTGCCGAGGATGACCACGCGCTTGCCGGGCATATAGCCCTCCAGGTTGACGAATTTCTGCGCCGTGCCGGCGGAGAACACGCCCGCGCAGCGCGTGCCGGGCGTCGCCAGCGCGCCGCGGGGCCGCTCGCGGCAGCCCATGGCCAGCACGATGGCCCCGGCCTCAAAGAGCTGCACGCCCTTGTCCCGGCTCACAGCGGTCACGAAGCGCTCGCCGTCCACGCTGAGCACGGTGGTGCCGCAGCGCACCTCGATGCCCAGCTCCTTCACGCGGTCGATATCGCGCTGGGCGTATTCGGGACCGGTCAGCTCCTCCTTGAAGCGGTGCAGGCCGAAGCCGTTATGGATACACTGGCGCAAAATGCCGCCCATCTCGTTTTCGCGCTCCAGCACCAGCAGGTTTTCCACGCCCGCCTCACGCGCGGCGATGGCCGCCGCCATGCCTGCCGGGCCCGAGCCGATGATCAGCACGTCCACATATTGCACCTGGCTGCGAAGTTCCTGGCTCAACATATCAGGCATCCTCCTTTCGCGCCGCTTCGGCGATGGTGCCTACCAGCAGGCGGCTTTCGCCGCCGCACTTGGTGACCTCGGTCGGGTCGATGCCCAGCTCCTCGGAGAGAATTTCCAGAACGCGCGGGCTGCAAAAACCGCCCTGGCAGCGGCCCATGCCCGCACGGGTGCGGCGCTTGACCGCGTCGATGGTCCGCGCACCCACCGGGCGGCGGATCGCCGCGCGGATCTCGGCTTCGGTGACCTCCTCACAGCGGCACACCAGCGTGCCGTAGCTGGGGTCCTTTTGCACGATGGCCACGCGCTCCTCCAGCGTCATGGCATAGAAAGGCTTCTCTCGCCTGGGCGCGGGCTTCCACTCCGCCTTTTCCGAAAGGTTGTTTTCCTCTGCGATCTGCTTTACCAGCATCTGGGCGATGGCAGGCGCGGAAGTGAGGCCGGGGCTTTCAATGCCGACCGTCTCGTAGGCGCCGGGCGCACCGTCCACCGCGCCGATGACGAAGTCGCCGTTCGCCTCATGCGCGCGGATGCCCGCAAAGGTGGTGATCACCCCGCGCAGGCTCTCGCCCGGCCAGGTCTTGCGGGCCGCGTCCGCTACCAGCTTCAGCGCCTCGGCGGTGGTCTCCACGGCCGTGCCGTCCTCCACGTCGATGGCCGAGGGGCCCAGCAGGAGGTTCCCATGCACGGTGGGGCTGACCAGCACGCCCTTGCCCATCTTGGTGGGCGTCTGGAACATGGTCATGGAAAATACGAGGGGCTTGGTGTGGTCCAGCAGGTAATACTCGCCCTTGCGGGGGATAATGGTAAGCGGCTTTTCAGGGCAGAGCTGGTTATGCAGCCGCGCCGAGTCCACGCCCGCGCAATTGACCACGATGCGGGCCTCCATGGGGCCGCGCGTCGTTTCCAGCTGGTATCCCGCGCCGCCGGGCCGTACCGACTGAACAAAGGTATCCAGCAGAAAATCCACCCCGTTGACCGCGGCGTGGTCCGCCAGGGCGCAGGTCAGCTCATAGGGGCTGGTGATGCCGCTGGTGGGAG
>NBJMC04203__coassemble_644_pt1 | contig 18382 bp, 10 predicted proteins | sample NBJMC04203__metabat2_high_PE_053 | metagenome-assembled genome bin NBJMC04203 | reverse complement strand
GCGAGGCAAAGGCCGGGGACACGCTGACGTATACGGCGACGGTAAAGAACGAGGGCACGGCGGACGCTCAAGGTGTCAAGGTGAGCTTCATACTGCCGGGAGAACTTCAAATCACGGCGACATCTTACGGGGATGTCCAGGTGGAATCCACGCTTGCAGAGCTGAAGCCGGGAGAGACAGCGACCGTCTGGCTTGCGGCTAAGGTGCTGGAAAGCGCCGTCCATGGCGCAGTGCTGACGGTTACGGCTTCGGTGGACGGCACGGTTTCCAACGCGCAGGAAACGACGGTTCTGGAACAGCCGCAGCTAATGCTTGACTGCATTGCCAGCAGCGACACGGTTACGGCGGGCGAAGCGCTGGAGTATACGGTTACGCTTACCAACGCCGGCAGAGGGCAGGCTGCCAACGCGGCCATTGCCGTCACACTCCCACAGGGCATTGAAAACGTGACGCCGGCAGCGCCCGGCGGGACCGGCTATGCGGACGGCCTGTGGACGGTGCCCGCGCTGGGGGCTGGCGAGAGCCTGTCGCTTGTCTTGAGAGCTACGGTGAAGGGCGGCATGGCTGACGGAACGGACCTGTCCGCACAGGCGATGATGACGGACATCGGCGCGATGCCGGCAACGCTCGCGGTGCCCATTGTGGCCAACGCGCCGGTCACGCTGTCCGCTCCCGCGCTGACCATCACGGTGACCGCAGATCATAAGACAGCCGCCACGGGCAGCGTGGTGAACTATATTGTGACCGTATCCAACGGGGGGAGCGCCGTGGCAAATGTGGTGGACGTGACGGTCAACCTGCCGTCGGCCAACCTGAAACTGGGCACGGTTACGCCCGAGGAAGGCACCAGCTGGGATGGAAACACTGGAAAATGGGTCATTCCAACGCTGAAGACGGGCGAGAAGATCACCCTCAAGCTGGAAGCGATCGTAACTGCCGTTCAGCCGGGCGACACCGTCACGGGCGGCGCTTCGGTTGTGCAGGTAGACGGAACGCCTCTGGCCACACCGATCACCGTCAGTGCGGCGTTCACCGGTGAAAACGCGGCGGTGAACCTGTCGCTCACCAAGACGGCGGACCGCCTCAGCGCGCAGCCCGGCGAGGAGCTATGCTACACGCTGGTGATCACCAACAACGGCAAGGCCGCCATCAGCAGCATCCAGGTGAGCGAAAAGCTGCCCGACAAGCTGCTCTTTGCGGAAAAGGAGCTCAGCCAGGGAACGACCTATGACGAGGTTACCGGCCTGTGGACCATCCCCGTGCTGGAGGCGGGCGCGCAGGCAACGCTGGTGGTCAGGAGCGTGGTGATGGACGCCAGGGAGGGCCAAAACCTGGTCAACACCGCTGAAATCATCAGCGTGAACGGATTTGAGCCGGCCGTCCATCCCACGGCCACCGCGTCGGTGCTCATCAACGCGGTCAGCTACGGCTTCCTCACCGTCAACAAGACGGTGACGGGCAGCGGCGCCAGCCGGCAGCGCGACTTCCCCTTCCAGGTGGTCTTTACCGACGCGGCCGGGGTGGCCGTGCACGGCATCGGCATATATGTGAAGGGCACCGAAAGCCATACCTTTGATACGGCCTACCCGCTCACCTTCGAGCTGCGCCATGATGAGACGGTGTGGATCGGCGTGCCCGCGGACCTGCATTACACCGTGACGGAGACGGACACCAAGGGCTATACCTGCACCTTCAAGAATGAAAAGGGCGTCATTGCGGCCGATCAGCTCATCCAGGCGACCTTCGTCAACGAACGCCAGCGCAACACCGAAATTCCCAAGACCGGCTATGCCGATCAGGCCCCGGACGCGGACGGCGCGCAGGAGGCGCCGCCCGTGGCCGAGGACCTGGCGGACGCCTACGCCAAGAACGAGGACCTGGTGGGCTGGCTCAAGGCGGGTGAGAGCATCGACCTGCCCGTGGTGCAGTCCGACAATACCTATTATTTGGACCATGGCTTCACGGGGGAGGAGGACAAGAACGGCACGCTGTTCCTCAATATGAACAACCAGCTCTTTCCCCCTGACGACGTGCTGCTTATCCACGGACACAACATGAAGGACGGCTCCATGTTCGGTACGCTTTCTCAATTTGAGCAGTATGACTATGTCAAGGAGCACCCCATCGTAACCTTCCAGACCATCCATGACGAGGAACCCGTCTACTATGTGCCGGTGTCGGTGTTCAACGCCTCCATGCTGCCGGACCATTCCAGCTACTTTGATATCACGCAGATCGTCTTTCCCGACGACGAGGAGGGCGCGGCGGAGGACCCCTCTACCTTTCGCCAGAGCAGCGCGTTCAGGACCTATTTGGACGAACTGCGGGCGGTATCGCTGTGGGAATCGCCCGTGGACGTGAACGTGGATGACAAACTGCTCATGCTGATCACCTGTAGCTACGATCTGGAGGATGGCCGGCTGATGGTGGTTTGCCGCAGGCTCAGGGACGGAGAAACGCCGGAGGCGGTCGCCGGGCTCTTTGCCTAATCGCCACGCAGATCAATAAGCTCTTTTCCGCGCAGACCGTGCAGAGAAGAGCCTTTTTTCATGCGGGTAAACGGTAACGGCAAAGCGGCCATTGGACAGGCAAATGATGGGCGTCGTCTTGTCAATGTGCTTTTTGGCAGTATTCTTTCATCGAAGGATTGGCTGCGTCCGGCAGAAATGGTGAAAGAGACTTGATTTCGGACGGACTTCATAATATGATAGTTATCATGGAAAGGAATGTGTCTGCCCGCGAGCGGGATTATCAGGGAGTGTTCTGAACGGACATGAAAGCATACCTGCGGCAAAAACCGGCAGGATACGGAAATGCCAAATCGGCAGAGCAGGCATGTGCGCGAGGTCCGGCGTTTCGGCGGTGCAAGAGATGAATTTGGATGTGCGGCCTGAGCTAAAGAAACATCCCGGAGCATATGCCGGTTGGCGGCTCGCCGACATGTGCCGGGAAGCCCCGAACAGCATGAGGCTGTCCGAAAACTGTCAGCAGCTGGTGGATTGCCGGGCGGCACAATCGTTGAGGCAAAGGAAAGATTTCTTCTTGCAGGATTTTTCTTCAAATGAAAAAGAGGGAGAGTGTCATGGGATACGAACTGACGGCGGAGCGCCTGGCAGCGTACTGCCACGCCATGCGCGAGGAGGAAAAAAGCCCTGAAACGGTCGAAAAGTACCGCAGGGCGATGTGCGCGTTTGCCTGTTGGCTGAACGGGCGGGAAGTGACAAAGGAGCTGGCCGCGGAATGGAAAGCCAGCCTGATGGCGGCCGGCTACGCGCCGGCGTCCATCAACGCCATGCTGGCGGCCATGAACGGCCTGTTCCGCTTTCTGGGCTGGGACGGGTGCCGGGTGAGGTTCCTGCGGGTACAGCGCAGGCTGTTTCGGGAGGCGAGCCGGGAACTGACGCGCGGCGAGTATCACCGCCTGTATACGGCGGCCTGCGCTTTGGGCCGGGAGCGGCTTTGCCTGTTGATGGAAACGCTCGCGGCAACCGGCATGCGCGTCAGCGAAGCGCGCTATATCACGGTGGAGGCGGCGCGGCGCGGCTGCGCGGAAATCGCGCTCAAGGGCAAGATCCGTGTGATTTTGCTTTCTGGCAAGCTGTGCCGCAAGCTGCTGCGGTACGCGCAGGCGCGGGACATCTCCTCGGGTGCGGTCTTCCGCACGCGCAACGGCAGGGAGATCAGCCGCCATCAGATCTGGGCGGAGCTAAAGGGGCTGTGCGTGCGTGCGGGGGTGCGGCCGTCCAAGGTGTTTCCCCACAACCTGCGCCGCCTGTTCGCGACGGTGTTTTACAGGTCGTGCCGGGACATCGTGCAGCTTGCCGACGTGCTGGGGCACTCTTCCATCGAGACCACCCGGCTGTACCTGATGACATCCGGCGCGGAGCATCGGCGGCGGCTGGAACAGCTGGGGCTGGTGGTATAGACGGAATCAATATTCCGTGACGTTATTTAAACGGAGTATCACATCATTATATTTAAACAGGTTAAACTGCTGTTGAACCAATATTGTTCACTCAAGCAACCCTGACCGAGGGACGTTAAGGCTCTCAACTCCTCAAAACAAATTGCAATTCGGTGATTTTCAAGCGTTTCAACGAAAAGCAGCCGTTGCGGACAAAACTGTACGGCAAGCAGGAGTTCTTTTTTTTCCACATCCGTATGGACGCGATACACCCGGCAAAAACGCAGAGCTTTGTTCAGTTCGGACTTTTCAAATCCAAAAACAGGAACTTTTCAAATCCAAAAACAGGAAAAAGCTTGCATTTCTAGCAAAAGCGGGTTATAATTGGGCCGGATTTTTATCATATAAAACGACTTGTCTTGGGGAAAAGGGACGGAATATTGATTCCGGGCCGGTGTGGCATGGCATTTCGGTCCCTGCCGCGCTCCATTCCAGGATCACAAGGCACCCGGGCCGCGGGTGTTCGCTCCGAAAGCTGTTTAAGGAGGACCATTCCAATGCTGAAGAACCGAGTCTGCGCTTGTCTGCTCGTGGCCCTGCTGCTGGCCGTCATGCTCCCCGTTTCCGTCGCGGCTGCGGGTGCGCTTCCCAGCGGGACCCCCGCCTATGAGGACTATACCTTCGTGGGCGTCTCGCCGCTGGGCACGACCATCAATCTGTTCGATTACTGGCTGACGGGGCAGACAGATCCGGATAACAAGGACAGATCCCCCGGTTTCGAAAATCAGGGCATCAACAAAGGCCATGCGCTGCTGTTTGGCAAAGGCATGGATCATAAGCAATATGGGCACGGGCTTTGGAACACGTGGACAGGATCAGAAGATCCATCCCCCCGTAAAGGTATCGTGGCCAATGAATTGGGCGACGACGGCTACCCTGTGCTGAACCAAGGCGTGCCGGGTACGGACTACATGGAAGGCAGGCGGGTCGGAGAATCGCTGGCGTATCTGTTTGACCCGGACTACCTGCATCCTGGCAAGGCCGTCTATAAAGATGTGCAGGGCCTGCTGTCAATCAACGAGGAAGATTACTATGCCTATGACAGCACGAAGAATTACGCCGTTTATTATCAAACGTCGAGTCATGGCGATTCGAACAACTTCCGGCTGTATGACCTGCCGGGCGTTTTAGCCGGGGGCTCATCGCCAGACGGTCAGTTTTTCCCTTTCAATGCTGTGCAGACAGAGAGTCATGGTTATTTTGAAGGAAAAGAATATTACAATTCAAGCCTGTACTCCAATGACCCTCACATCAACCATTACTTCGGCCTGCATATGTCCACCCGGTTCGTGCAGCAGAATGGTGGGTATACAGATGACGATGACACTAAAAAAACCCCGATCACATATGAATTCTCGGGAGACGACGACGTATGGGTCTTCATTGACGGCACGCTGGTGGCGGACCTGGGCGGCATCCATGACAAGGCTTCCCTGTCCATCAACTTTGCCACGGGCGTGATTACAATCAATGGGAAGTCCCAGGAGCAAACGCTGGGTAAGATTCTGGGCTATGATGGCGCCACCCTCCCTGACGAAACCTACCACACCCTGGACTTTTTCTATCTGGAGCGCGGCAATTACGACTCGAACATGTCGCTGAAATACAATCTGGTATACGTGCCTGAAAGCAATATCTACAAAATCGACCAGGACGGCAATCCCCTGCCCGGTCGGAACTTTGAACTTTACGAAGCGGTGCTCCAGGGGGATGGCAGCTACGATGCCGGCAAGCCTCTTGCCAAAGGAACCACCGATGCCGAGGGCCGCATCATCCTGCTGGATGAAAACAATGACCTGCTGACCATTCAGGAGCTCTTTGACGAGCTGAAAACAGAAGGCCTGACAAACGAAGCCACCGCGCTGATTTTGCGGGAAACCGACTCGCCGGACGACGGGTACCGATCCAGCGGCGATCTGGAATTGTATTTCTATCAGTCTCGGCCGGACTCGCCGCCGTTCCTGCTCTCCAAAAATCACTGGCAAACCGGCGCTTATGCCGTGGCCCGCCTGGCCGCCACCACCGAGGAAAACATTAAATATACACGCGGCGAGGCCGAACTCAATGCCAAGTTCAACCCGGAAAAGAACCTTATGTTCGCCGTGGTTTTCAAGAAGGTGGGAAAGGAGTGGCTCCCCATCTCCGGCAGCCCCGCCACCGGCTGGACCGTAGCGGAGAACAATCGCTGGGAAAGCATCCGAGAGGCGAATCTCTATCCGTTCATGCTGTCCAGCAGCGGCAGCTACACCGCCATGATCGACGAGCTGCCCGGCGACGTCAAAAAATACGTGGAAGCCGTCGGAGTCGAAGAGGAAGGCAGTTATCGGATCCGCTATTACTTCTCCGAGCAGAACAACTTGGAGGCTATCAAGGAAGAAAATACGTTTGAAATCACGTCTGACATGAACCGCGTGGCGGCGGTCAACCTGTACGTGCCCAATATCCGCAACGACCTGACCGTGCAGAAGCTGGACCAAAACGGCAATCTGATTACGGGCGGCAGCGCGATCTTTGAGCTGCTGCGACCGGCCTTAGACGGGACATATGACCCGTTAGCTCCCGCCGTGCGAACGCTGACCTTCAAGGGCGAGGCAACCTTCGCCGCCATTCCCAACGGCACCTACTACCTTGTGGAAACCGACGCCCCCGATGGCTACACCGCAAACGCGACCCCAGTCAAGGTCATCGTCAACGACACCGGCGTATACGCCAACGCCGGAACGGCGGGGGACGGAATCAGCGTGGAGCGGGGCGTGGGCCGGCTGGTGAACTCCATGGCGCAGTTTGCTTCCGAGAACACGGTGGACACCACCCTGAACCAGATCGTGGCCAAGTTCTATACCACACAAACCGAGCCCAACGAAGACTTCCAGTGGCGGAAGATCGAAGGCTCAGGCGATAAGGCCGCCTTCTCCCCCGTAGAGGGCGTTGTTGCCTATCATCCCGCCTATTCCGTGGCAGAAAACCCTCCGGGAGATGCACAATGGTATCTGTACGGAACCGCTCCAACCAGCGTCGCTACCACGCCGGTTGGCATGCACCTGGACCATTCGGCCAATCATTCGGGAGACCGCTGCGACGGGCTTTATCAAACCACGGTCAAGCTGGCGGCAAGCGGCGGCCCCGGAATCACCGCGCAGGAAACCGACACGGGCTGGTCCGCGTTGCTGGTTGAGCAGTGTATGCGCCATACCCGCGATAACGGCACCCCGCATACCGACCTGACCGGCAAGAACCTGACCGACCTGACCGCCCTGTTCACCGGCGATGTGACCGTAAAGGTGAAAAACGATCGAATCGTCGGCAATCTGGCCGTCCAAAAGACGGTCGCCGGGAACGCGGGCGAAATCGGCAGGGAATGGAAATTTACCATTGAGCTAAGGAACGCGAACGGAACGGCCTTGAGCGGCAGCTTCCCCTACAAGGGTGGAAGCATCGAAGGCGTCGACCAGCCAACAGATGGAATGCTCACGTTTGACAGCGCTGGAAAAGCGACCATCAGCTTGAAGCATGGGCAGAAAATTACCATTGAAGGCATCCCTGCCAATGTCACCTACACCGTGACCGAGGACAAAGCCGATGACTATGTCACCACGCCAGACGGAGGCACCATCCGCGGCGAAATCGAAGCCAATAAGACCGCCACGGCGGCGTTCACCAATACCAGGGACGTATTTCAAAGCCTGACTGTAAAAAAGACGGTAGGTGGTGCAGACGGAGACAAAGAGAAGCTGTGGAGATTCACCATCGAGCTAAAGAAAGCGGGCGCGCCGCTGAATGGCACCTTTCCCTGCAAGGGCGGCAGCTTTGACGGCGTTTCCCCGCCGGAAGACGGCACACTTGTGTTTGTTGATGGAAAGGCGGACATTTACCTGAAGCACGGGCAGACCATCGCCATTGAGAATCTCCCTGTCAATGTCGACTACATCGTGACTGAGGATGAAGCCGGGGAAAATGGCTATGAAACCGAGCCCCAAAGCGGCATTATCACCGGCACGGTCCAGGCCGACGCTGGCTCCACGGCGGCGTTCCTTAATGCGAGGACCATCCCCCGAGGCGGCCTGACCGTGACCAAGACGGTCGAAGGGGACGCGGGGGATACCGGCAGAGAGTGGCATTTTACTGTTACGCTCGAAGATGCGGGCATTCACGGAACCTATGGCGGCATGCGCTTTACAAACGGTGTGGCGATGTTCACCCTGAAGCATGATCAGTCCGTAACCGCCACAGGTCTGCCTGCGGGGCTGTCCTATACCGTGACCGAGAAGGAAGCCGGTCAGGAGGGTTATGTTACCAAGGCCGCTGGCGATAGAGGCCGGATTCCGGCCGCAGGGACCGCCACGGCGGCATTCACGAACATGAAACACGTCCCGCGGGGAAACCTGACCGTAAGCAAGACCGTGAGCGGAAGCAACCCGCCATCCAAGACGGCCTTTGGCTTTACCGTTATCCTGAGCGATCGCACGGTGGACGGGCGATTCGGCGAAATGACCTTCCGTTCCGGCGTGGCGGAGTTTACCCTTCGGCACGGCGAGACCGTAACGGCAAGCGGGCTGCCTGCGGGCGTGGGTTACCTTGTAGAAGAGGATGCGGACGAAGCATATACGACATCCTCGCAGGGAGCGGAGGGGACGGTTCCACAGGATGACACAGCGCTGGCGCGCTTTGTCAACCGCAGGATTGTTTTGCCGCCAAAGACGGGCGATGACAGCCATACGGAGCTATGGTTCATGCTGATGGCGTTCAGCCTGTGCTGCGCGGCATTCCTGATTGGTCACCAGAAGCGGGGCGGTCGTACGGGACGCTAAAGCCGCGTTTCCCGCGTCCCTCGGATGCTCGCAAAGCTTATGAAAATGCTGTGATATAAGGCTTTGAGGCTCTGTTCCAAGCCCCGCCGGGGCGCGCGGGGAAGCGTGCGCTCCGTGGGTGCGAAAGATCCAAAGCGGTCTGAGGTCACGAATGACGGAGAAAGCGGGAACCGGGGGTCTGGGTACCCCGCGCTTTGTCGAGGGGCTGTTTCCGGGAGGAAGCAGCCCCTAAACCCTATCTGGAGAACAAAGGAAAGAAAAAACAGAATGCCTTGGCAATGTGCGTTGCATTCTGTGTCGCAGCGGTGGGAAGGGTGGCTTGCACATGTTGCGGATTCCCAGCATGTGGGCATAGCGCAGGCTGTACCGATTTCCGGTTCCGGTGGATAATCACGCGGGAGGTTCACAATCAGGGCCTGCTGACCAAAGACCGACAAGGAAAAAAGCTTTGATTGCAGCCCTTGACTTGTCGGCGTTCTCCTTTTTCGCAATGGCAGGATATGCTGTGCCTGGATTCTCTTTTCGTGATGATGCAACGGCCTTCTGCCCGGATTTTGCGTGCTTTCATCGGATTTCACATAGATGAAAGCAAAAAATATCCGGACTTGTCTCCTGCTGAAAACAAGTCCGGATGATCTTGGTTTGGTACACCATCAGGGGCTCGAACCCTGGACACCCTGATTAAGAGTCAGGTGCTCTACCAACTGAGCTAATGGTGCATATCCGCCAGCCGGTCCGCTTTCGTGAAGCGGTATCACAACCAGCGAAGATTATTATACTCCAACAATCCCGAATGTCAACCCCCTAAATGCGAAAAATTTCAATTTTCCGCATCCGACCGTTCTGGCGGAAACAACCTCGTGCTTTCCACGTCCATAAAGGCGGGGGTAAACGCGCTGTCGGCGGATTCCCGGCTTTGTACGTAGCCCTCCAGCCCCAGCGCCAGCATGAAATCGCGCACGCGCGCATATTCCCTGGCCGTCAGACGCCGGTCCAGGCCGGGGAGATTGACCCCGTTCATAGGCGTATACTGACGCATCAGGGTCACGGGCGTGCCGGGAGGCAGCTCGCGGGCAATCGCATCCAGAATGCCCAGGCTTTCAGAGGTGCGCAGAGGAAGAATCAGGTGACGCACCAGCGTGCCGCTTCGCATCAGCCCTTCTCCGTCATAGACGGGCGCGCCCTTGGCCTGGCACATGGCGCGGATGGCCGCCAGCGCCACGGGGAAATAATCCGGCGCGCCGGCCAGCTGCCGCGCGGTTTCCGCGCTGAAATACTTGAGGTCCGGCAAAAACACGTCCACGAACTCCGCGGCAGCCTCCACCAGCTCGACCGTTTCATAGCCGCTGCTGTTCCACACCACGGGGATTCCCGGCCGGCGCAGGCGAAGGGCTTCAAAGATGACCGGAGCAAAATGCGACGGGGTGACGAGGTTCAGGTTGTGCACGCCCAGGTCCTCCACGCGTGCGAACAATTCGCTCAGCGCTTTGGCGTCCATGGCACGCCCGAGGCTGTGATGGCTGATGGATTCGTTTTGGCAGAACACGCATCCCAGCGCGCAGCCGCTGAAAAACACCGTGCCGCTGCCCCGCGTGCCGCTGATGCAGGGCTCCTCCCACAGATGGGCCGCGGCGCGGGCCACCACCGGCAGCGTTCCCATATGGCAATAGCCCTCGCCCCGGTCGGGGGTGCGCATGGCGTTGCACCGCCGGGGACACAGGTTGCAAAGGGCCATCCGAATCGTCTCCTTTCGCACAGGGGCGCTGTGGGCAGTGTAACACAGCGGGGCGCGGGTGTAAAGCGGAACCGAAAGATAGTAAATGTTTCATTCTGGAGGGCATGTTGTAACCAGAAGAACAATTTTTAGATTTTAAAGCCATTGAACGGAAAAAGAAACATACCTATAAATCCTCAAAACTTAGCTTTTCGCAAAATCTATAAATTTTGAATTCATACAAATGTTTTGTGCATTTTCTGAATATATCGCCTGTGCTATGATGAAACTAACCTAGTGAACAAAACATAGCATTTACTGGAGGTCAAGGACATGATTTCAAGAGAAGATTTTTGTTCGCGTGTAGACTTTGCGAGGCTTACCCATAACCATTCCAGACAGGATATGCTCCATGCTTGCCGACAGGCGGTGCGCTATGGTTTTGCCGCCCTATGCGTCAACCCCTGTGAGGTGGCGCTGTGCAAAGAACAGGTGAAGGGCACAGGCGTGAGTGTGGGTACGGTGATTGGTTATCCCTTGGGAGTTAACACAACCAGGACGAAAATTTTCGAGGCGATGGATGCCGTTGAAAACGGTGCAGATGAGTTGGACGTGGTGCTCAATGTTTCTCGTTTCAATGATGGGGATGATGATTACGTGCTCAACGAGCTACAGCAGGTGGTGGGTATAGCTAAGGCTATGAATCCCAAGGTGCTGGTGAAGGTTATCATCGAGCGATATTACATAAAGGACGAGGACCTTCCTCGTGTGTGCGAGTTGGTTATTGCATCGGGGGCGGACTTTGTGAAGCAAGCGTCGGGATATGCACCGGCCGATATCCCTAACGGTGAACTGGATATAAAACGCATCCGTGAAATCGTAGGCGATCGCATTCGCATTAAAGCAGCCTTTGGCTGTGGCGAAACACTCCGGGAATTCTGCGACGCCATTGAATACGGCGCCGACCGCGTTGGTACTCCCATTGCAGATATTAAACTGGAAGAAACCCCTGATAATTTCTGGATGCCTGAGGAAGAATCAAAATGAGCATGTTTCAACTTTATATGCCCGTTCGAATCCTGTTTGGGCGGGGACGCATTCAGGAAATCGGTTCGCTGGCAGCAAGAATGGCCAAACGTGCCATGTTGGTAACTACTCCATGGACCGATGTCCAGCGCGGGCTTTTCCAGGGAATCGTTGAGAACCTGGAACGTGCAGGCGTTGCCGTTACGTTGTTTGACCAGGTATGTCCCAACCCTACCGCAGAAAGCGTCGATCTTGCCGCCCGTGCTGCACGCCGGACGGACGCAGAACTGATAATCGGCGTGGGCGGAGGCAGCTCGCTGGATGCCGCCAAGGCGGTGGCAGTCGGCGCTGCGCATCCCGGCAGTGTGTGGGATTATATCGTTTCTGGAAAAAGTCGGCCCACAGAAGCAACGTTGCCTGTGCTTACAGTACCCACCACATCGGGAACTGGCGCACACATTACGCAGGGAGCTGTAATCAGCCATGCGGGTCGCAAATCCGCTATCGTGGACCCGGTGCTCTTTCCCAAAGCCTGCATCGTGGACCCCGATCTCACCATTACCCTGCCCCGGCGTGCCTGGGCTGCAACTGGCTTTGACGCCCTCACGCATGCGCTGGAATCCTTTATTCATAAGGATCGTATCCGGCCGATTGATTCCGTAGCGCTTAAGGCAGTGGCCCTGATTATCAAATACCTACCCAGAGTGCTAAACGATCCCACAGACGCGGAGGCCCGCGAAAACATGGCCTATGCCGATACCCTTGCCGGTATTTCGAATGCCAATGTGGGCACGGTGCTGCCTCACGCGATGGGACAGGCGGTGAGCGGAATGTTTCCTCGCATTGCACATGGTGAATCACTTGCACTGGTATATCGGGCTGTTCTTTCCTTTACCTGTGACGCCTGTACGGAACGCTTTGCCCACCTGGCACGGCTGTTTTGCCCGGAACTGGCGAACGCACCGGAGTTAGAGGCCGCGCAGGCTCTTGCGGACGGTATGGGCGCATTTCTTGACAGCATCGAATTGAATCCGACACTGGAAACGTTGGAAATCCCTACGCAGGCGTTGGAAGAGCTGGCGCGTGTCACCATGCTCTACAGCGATACCTATGCCCATCCGCGTATACCAACTCAGGCGGAGGTTCTCTCCCTGTTTCACAAATGCGTCAGGTAAGGAGAAAAGGAGGGAGTGCAGTGCGGTGCAGAAGATGGATGCAGAGGATAATGACAGGGACTACGTGCTGGGTGTTGATCCTTGCAATGTTGTTTCCACTCTGCTGGCTGGTGATAACCGCTACGCGCAAACAAAGCGAGGCATTTTCACTGCCGCCCAGATTGTTCTGCATGCCAACGTTGGAAAACTTCGAAGAGGTTCTTGGCCGCTCCAGTTTCTTGCCGGCCTGTCTTAACACGCTGATCATCGCGGCTGTTACAGTAACGCTGGGGTTGGCCTTTGGGGTCCCCTGCGGCTATGCCCTAGCGAGAAGCAAATCGCGCTTAGGTAGGGCCATGGGGGTCTGGATTCTGATGGCACGTATGGTGCCGGCAATCGGATTTGTGATACCGTTTTATTCTCTATTCCGGCGTTTAGGACTCAATGACAGCTATTTTACCATTTCGCTGATTTATCTGACTATTGTGCTGCCCTTTACGGCCTGGTTAATGATGGGTTTTATTAAGGGCATCCCTGAGCAGATTGAAGAAGCGGCGATGATGGATGGCTGTTCGCGTGCACAGACGCTTGTGCGTGTGATCGTGCCGGTTTGCGGACCGGGTATTGCCACTAGTGCAATCTTTGCATTCATGCTGTCATGGAACGAGTTTTTTTACGCCATGATCATGACAGGTAGGAACACAAAGGTGGTATCGGTGGTTATCCAAGGTTTTATCACCACCACCGGTACGGAATGGGGACGCCTGTGTGCAGCTGCAACGCTGATTGTTTTTCCAATTATTTTGTTCACCGCCTTTGCGCAAAAAGCGCTGGTGCGAGGGCTGACCAGCGGTGCGGTAAAGGGGTAACCAGACACTTTTCCGGCGAGAATGTCGGGAAGAAAATACAGACAAGGAGGGTTTTATTATGTGTAGAAAGGTCCTGTCGCTCATCCTGGCTGCCTTGGTTGTGATGGGAATCTGTCCCGGCTCACTAGCTCAGGATGCACCTTACCGCGGAACAGTTCGTATCATTATGACCGAGGATCCCCCTACGATTGATTACGAGGAAAACCATTTTGCCCAGTTTACCCGCGAAACGGGCATTGAGGTAGAGGTGGAAAACCTCGCGCAGTCTGCTTTCAAGGAAAGAATGGTGCTGGGTATGGCAACTGCCTCCCAGGACTGGGATGTCTGCCAGATTGACGTGAGTTGTGCGGGTACCCTATTGGACGGTGGATTTCTAATGCCGCTGGATGATTTGATTGCCAACGCGTCGGAAGAATACCTGAGGGGTTATGAGGGCACTTCCATTCTGGAAAATAACTTCCGCTATAATGGACATGTCTATGCTGCGCCACAGTTTATGGGGTCGGCCATCCTAATGTACAATGCGCAACATTTCTTAGACGCGGGTTTGGACCCGGACGATCCCCCCACAACCCTGGCAGAGCTGGTGGAGGTATGCAAAAAGTTGGATACCGGCGAGCATGATGCCATTGTGTTCCGAGGTTCACGCGAGGATGCTACCATCTCCTTCTTCTGGAGTATGCTGTACTTCAATCAGGGTGGAAGCTGGTATCCAGAGGATCATGAGGCTTTGGCCATCTTTGATACTCCAGCCGCGCTCAGCGCTACCCAGTACTTAGTGGAGCTTGGAAAATATGCGCCTGAAGGCATTATAAACTATACCTATGACGAGTGTTACAACGCTATTCAACAGGGCAAAGCCTCCATTCTGCTGGATATGTCTCAATGTGCTACTTGGACCATTGATCCCAAATTGTCTACTGTGTATGAGGATATGCGCTTTGCTGCCTTGGAAGGGCGTACCCTTGCTGGCAACTGGAGCTTTGCCATCGGTAAAAGCTGCGAAAATCCGGAGCTGGCGTGGGAACTGATCGAATATATCACTGGCTATGACGTAACGTGGGATCAGACCCAAAAGCTCATTCTGTCTGCGCCCTGCCGTGTGGATGTGCTCAACAATCCGGAGCTGGAAGCTATCTATCCGCCCACGCTCATCAAGGCGATGAAGGACAGTCAGGTCGACTGTGATGCCATCTATTACCCCATGTGTGCCCAGTGCGATGAAATCGTTACCTGTTTGGCTATCAACATCAATGATGCGCTGGCAGGTACTATCTCCGCCGAGGAGGCTATGAGCCGTACTCAAGAAGAAGTATTGGCTATCAAAGTGCGTGATGGGCTGCAATAACCAGTCTGATTTCAGTCCCCGGCCCGCCCTTACACGGGCCGGGGAAAACCAGGGGGTGCCTCCATGATGCTCAACAGGGGAAGGAAAATTCGACGTGATGATCGCGTCTACTTTGCACTGATGTTACCATCCTTTGCCATGCTGTTTGCTTTAACCATCGTTCCGTTGGTGTATACGGTTTCCATTTCGCTCACCAACAGCCGGATTACCACTCCGGCCCCTGTATGGGTTGGTCTAGCTAACTACGTGGAGGCACTAGGGGATGAAAAATTTTGGCATTCTGTGGCTATCATGGTAGGTCAGTCAACAAGCGAAGTAGCATTGCAAATGTTTTTTGGCTTTGTGTTTGCTATGATGCTGCAAAAGGATTTCCGGGGCGTAAAGGTATGCAGAGCCCTGTTTATCCTGCCCTGGGCAGTTGCTCCGGTAGTAGCCGGACTGATGTGGCGCATGCTGCTCAATACAGAACTGGGCTGGGCAAACTATTATTTGGGGCAGCTGCTGGGTGTGCGTATCAACTGGTTGGGGAATCGCTTTGCCGCCAACGCCGCCATTGTAATTACTAACACTTGGATTACCACGCCCGCTGTGGGCATCATGCTACTGGCTGCGCTTCAGGCCATCGACCAGGATTATTACGACGCTACCGCTATGGACGGTGCCACACGCCTTCAGCAGATTCGTCATATGGTGCTACCCATGATTCGCCCCACCGTGATTCTTGCATTGCTCATTCGTTTGATGGATGCGATTCGTCAGTTTGATATCACCTATACGATGACTGGCGGAGGTCCCGGCAACGCAACCGAGTCGCTTAACCTTTATGCGTATAACCAAACCTTCAAATACTGGCGTATTGGCTACGGATCAGCATTGTCGGTGATTATGTTGCTGATAATTTTGCTGAGCATGAGCTTTCTGCTTCATTTGATTCACAAGGCGGATCTCTAAGCATGCAATATTTGCTTTTAAACATTGACGGTTTACCGCAGATTACCACCGTTTGTGGCTTTTCCTGCCAGAAGGGTTATTCTACCGGCAGCCGTGTTGCAAGCCAGGATGCTTTTGAATTGACACTGGTTTCATCCGGACGGTGGGAGGTTTCGTTGTTGGGGCAGAAGTATGAAGTCAAGCCTGGCTATATGAAAGTTTACCCGCCCATGGTGCATCGCACTGCTCTGGCAGTAGGCGAGGGTACTCATACCCACAACTCCATCTACATGACACTTCCTACAGATTATAAAATCCTTACACAGGAACAATTTGAAAAACAGGCGCGCATCTGTCGTACGCAACATCTGTTTGATACGGCAGGTTCCCGTCTTTTTTTACCACTGGTATGTAACCTTTCGGAAAACACTGAACTGATTCAGCGCTTCAATGCCATTGTGGATGTGCAGTCTTCAGATTCTCCCTATATGAAGCTCAGGTCTTCAACACTGTTGATGCAGATGATGATCAGCATCAGCGAAGCATGCCTTAGAAAAGCGGATATGCTCGGTACCCATGGCGGAACCAGTGCCTTTGTGGTGCAGAAGATGATCGTCTATATCAATAACAATTACATGCGCATCAGCCGCATTGAACAAATCGCAGAGGCGCTCAATTACAACGCCTGCTACCTTAGCACAGCATTTCGCAAATATACTGGCACCAATGCTGTGGATTATATCAACCATTTAAGGGTGGAGAAGGCCAAAGCCCTTATAGAAGCTGGTGAAAAAAGCTTTTCTGAAATTGCCATGGAGGTGGGAATCAAAAACACCTATTACTTTTACCGTATTTTCAAAAGGTATACCAAGATGACTATGGGCGAATACTCCCGTATGTTTTACCGTTAGAAGCACGGCATTGCCGGCAGTTTTTCGCATATCCTTTAAATAAGTGTAGAAGCATCAAATGTGGGTGACACGGATTTCGCGGAGAAGTAGTCAAGGGGAGGATGGAAAGTTGCGAAGCAAATACAGCTTGACTATAACTAAGCTAAGACAGGATAAAATAGGATATGGCTGTCCGGGCATTGGGAGGAAGACGCTGTTGCGTATGCTGTTTGTTGGGAATTTCTACGAAACGGCGACTGAGAGGAAGAGGCAACTACGACATGGCGTATAGTATTGGTTCTGCAAGCTGAATCTGACAGAGAGAGTTCCAGATGTCACAATCCGCCCTGTGTGATATGCTTCATGGAGGCTAAGATACTTTTCTGGGCTCGTGTCGTAACACAACAATAGCGGATGGATGCTCAAGCTCGACTCTTTTTTGCCGCTATCCAATATGCGTTGTAGCGCTACAAACAAGTTTTTCACCACATCCGGCAAAATGCTTGTATTTCCAAAAACGTTGTGGTATACTGCTTACTGCCTGTTGTTGCAGGCTGTTTCTGGCAGCATTTCGACCCGGAGGAAAGAAGGGTTTTTCGTAAAGAGTGGGTATCGCTTTCCTTTTCCTTCATGCGGCGCGTCTCCGTGGGGGCGCGGCGGCGCCGGGGGACATATTCCTTCGGGCCGTGCTTTGTGGTTGGCAAAGCGGCGTGGGGGAAGGGCATGGGCGATAGCATACCGCTCTTTTTGATTGCTTTTTTGCAACGGGCGTTTTGACAGGGAGCGAATGGAGTAGAAAGCTATGGCGAAAAGCAAGGGCGCGCGCGGCGCGGGTCCGTCGGCCGTGGGAGAAGTGGAAAAGCGCGCGCTGGTCGTGGCCGGTGAAATGGGCCTGGAGCTGGTGGAGGTCACGCTGCAAAAGGAAAGCCGCGGCAAGTGCCTGTGCGTGTATGTGGATAAGGAAGGCGGCCTGTCGCTGGACGACTGCGAACGCTACCACAAGCGCCTTCAGCCCATGCTGGAGGATGTGGATTACGACATCATGGAGGTATCCAGCCCCGGAGCGGACCGGCCTGTGAAAACCCGGCGCGATTTTGAAAAGCACAGGGGCGAATTGGTGGAGGTAAGACTCTTTGCGGCCCGTGACGGCGCGAAGGCGTTTCGCGGCCTTCTGACCGATATGGATGACGCCTCCGTGACCATCACCGACGCGCAGGAACAGCCGCAGGTATTCCAGCGGCGGGAGGTGGCGGTGGTCAAGCCCGTGATCGAGCTGGATGAGGACGACTTTGCCGACGTCGATTTCGACGCCTTGGATGACGAAGAATAGAGAAAGCAGGGAAACACCATGAGATCGACCAAGAAGAACCAGCAGAGCGGCGGCCAGGCGGAAATCATCGCAGCGGTCAAGGCATTGGCCAGCGAAAAGGATATCAGCGAGGAGATGCTCTATAACGCCATTGAGGAAGCGCTCAAGGCGGCCTATAAGAAAAACGTCTCCCGTGAGGAAAACGCACCCACCAACTTAAGCGTCACCCTGGACCGCACCACCGGCGTGGCCCAGGTGTTCGCCCGCAAGACCATCACTGACGAGGTGGAGGACGCCGCCAACCAGATCACCCTGGAGGACGCGCTCAAGATCCGCCCCGATTACCGCATGGGCGACATCGCCGAAATCG
>NBJMC04203__coassemble_612_pt1 | contig 19212 bp, 15 predicted proteins | sample NBJMC04203__metabat2_high_PE_053 | metagenome-assembled genome bin NBJMC04203 | reverse complement strand
GATGCGTGGATCGCTCCGGCCTGCGCCATCGTCGCGCCGCCCCGTTCGCCGCTCCACCGCGTGGGGGATCGTACCTGTAACATCTCGTATTCGATTGTCAAGGTGCGTCAGGGGCTTTCAATATTCCCTACACTTACCTGCACAAAAAAAGGTTTTTCTGGTAGCCTTCTTAGCAATCTTTTAGGAATAATTTAAGCCGTTTCAGTCCACTAAGGATCGAAGCATTCACCGCTTTGGGAGAAACGCCCTCCATACGGGCCACTTGAGATTGGGGCATGTCCAAGATACAATGCAGGATGATCCGCCTGCGTTGCGTAGGCGATAAGGAAAAAAGAGCCTGAAAAAGACGTTCGCAGGTCTCTTTCCGTTCACATTCTTCATCGGGAGAAATGACCGAAACGGCAGCCTTCACCTCAATTCCATCACCGCGATCCTAAGGGTATTGTACCGCAACACTTGTTCTACCGATATTCGACACAGCGGGACTTGTCCTGCAGTGTTCTACCATTTATAATAAGATTGTAAGAAAGTGGGTGGTGATTCATGAACGATTACACTTTTGGGAACAAGATTCTTGAGCTAAGGACACAGCTCAATCTTTCCCAGACTGAGTTGGCGCAAATGGTTGGCGTGACCAACAAGGCTGTCTCAAAATGGGAAACAGGAAAATCGAAACCGACAACTAACGTAATCAGAAAACTGGCAGCGCTTTTCAAGATTGACATTAATGAGCTTCTGTCCACGAGAGGTGAGGAAAGAAAAATGAAGATTTCAAAGATTGTCATAACCGGAGGCCCCTGTGCAGGCAAGTCCACTGCTATGAGCTGGGTACAAAACGCATTCACACAGATGGGCTATGCCGTCCTGTTTGTGCCTGAGACAGCAACCGAGCTTATTACCGGTGGTGTTGCACCATGGACATGCCGTACAAATGTGGAATACCAAAAGTGCCAATTGAAGTTGCAGATTGAAAAGGAGAATATTTTTGAGCAGGCAGCTCATACGATGGCGGTTGATAAAGTCCTCATCGTTTGTGATCGTGGAGCCCTTGACAACAAGGCATATATGAATGATTTGGAATTTGCCGAGGCAATACAGTTTATTGGATCCAATGAAGTGGAGCTTCGTGATAACTATGATGCAGTGTTCCATCTGGTTACTGCAGCAAAAGGTGCTGAAGAGTTTTATACGACAGCAAACAACTCAGCCAGAACCGAAACCGTTGAGGAAGCCGCAGCACTGGATGATAAACTGATTTCAGCATGGACCGGTCATCCTCATTTGCGCGTAATTGACAACACCTTGACCTTTGAAGACAAGATGAAAAAACTGATTGCAGAGATTGCTTCATTCTTGGGCGAACCCGAGCCGTATGAAATCGAGCGCAAGTATTTGATCGAATATCCAGATATCAGGTGGCTTGAAAGCAATCCTGCCTGTCAACGCATAGAGATTATTCAGACATATCTTAACAGCGCTGCCGGCGAAGAAGTTCGCGTTCGCCAGCGCGGGATAGATGGAAACTATATCTACTATCAAACCATCAAGAGAAAAGTGTCTGATATGAAACGTGTTGAGATTGAGCGGCGCTTATCACAGGCAGAATACCTAAAGCTCCTGATGCTGGCTGATACGACAAAGAGGCAGATTCGCAAGACGAGATATTGTCTTACATATGAAAATCAGTATTTTGAAATCGATGTGTATCCATTCTGGAGCGATAAGGCCATTGCCGAGATCGAGATGAGCGATGAGCATACCGAGATTGTTTTTCCAAAGCAAATAAAGGTTATCAAAGAAGTTACTGATGATGATTCTTTCAGGAATGCATCGTTGGCACAAATAAAGGAGTAACAGCATGAAAAGAAAAATCAACTGGTACAGTTATTGCCATGATGAAATTGAACTTGTATACGACAAGGCAAATGAAGATGAAAACATCGCCGTAGCATTGATGGAGTTGGAGACAATGGCTCTCCGGGAGGCAGAGGAAAGTTGCGGACTGCTTAAAATGGGCGATAAGCCCATTACGCGTGAAATGATCCTTGAAATGAGCGAGGAAGATAAAGAAATCGTGATGTATTATCTCTCCAGCGCAGGATTACAGGAGTTTGTCCCTTCCATCACGGAGGCTAAAATCACTGTTACATTCACGCCTCATATTCAACAGGTCTTGGGGTGTACGATGTTCTCAGTCCTCAATCGGCTGGAAAAACTTGATGGTGCGTTCAATGTGCGGTTTCCGCAGGCAACACTTGAACTGAGAATTCCTCTCGGCGCCAGGAAAGGCATGATGAAATGGGAAATGCTCATTATGCAACTCTACCCGTGGCTGTCGATCAGAGAAACTTCAATCAATACTGTGACCAGCACATTCAATGTTCAGCCACAAGTCTAAACGAAAGCACCCGTTGTAGAACAAAAACCTTTGGACAGTGAAAGAAGAGAGAACGTCTCTGGGAGCAGCCCAATGAAGAGGACGCATGGGACGGGAGTTGCTTCGACTTTGGTGGGCAGCTAGCTGCCCACCAAAGTCGGCGAGGGAATAGAAGCGGTGCGTGTCATAGAAACGCTTTTGGTCCTCACGATGGCTGCGTTCCACCTTTCCATTGTGGCGGGGCGTATAGGGGCGGATGAGCTTGTGGCGAATTCCCAGTTGTCTGGCCGTTGCCTCAAAGAGGGTTTCCAGGTCGCCCTGGCTGCTGGAAAAGCGATTGGTAAACTCAAAACCGTTATCGGTCTGAATACACTCGACGGCAACGCCTTTGCGGGCAAAATGCTTGACGACCTTGCTTAAAAAGTCCGCGGAGGAAAAGGTACTCTGTTCCTCGTAAGCGCCCAGGACGCGATAGCGGGAATACTCGTCAATGGCGGTGTACTGATACAGCTTTAGCTGCGGGTCGGCAATACAGCGTCGGGGTACGACCTTCACGTCGATCTGAACACGCTGACCGGGGTATTGCATTTGCTCGTAGGGTTTGGGTTTGTAGGGTTTCTTCTTCTCTCCCTGCGCTGTCCAGCCTTCCCTTCGCATCACCCGCCAGAGGCTTTCGATGGTTCGCGTATATCCTCGTTTCCGCATCCGCGCCCATAGCTCCACGATTCCCAGCTTGGGATTTCGTCGGTGCATATCAGAAATAAGCTTGAGTTCCTCAGGGGTGTGCTGGTTAGGGTGGCTATGAGGACGTCGGGATTGGCAGGCCAGGGATTGCAGGGAACCGTCGTAGCGGGCACGCCAGAAGTAGATATAAGACCGGCTTTTGTTGTACTTCCGACCGGCACGGCTTACTCCGTACTTCTGGGCCTAGGTCAGCAGAGACTGGCGGTATTTCATGTCCTGTGTTATACTGTTCATGAGGCTTGAGCTCCTTCCTTAGTTGGTGTCGCAACTCAACTATACCAGATGGGCGCTCAGGTCTCTTCCTTTTTCTCTCTACTGTTTTCTCTCTACTGTCCAATATGTATTGTAGCTCTACAATTGACATTCTTACATATATTGGGACAAGGGTTGACAGCATCGCCTGCGTTCATGTATAATAATGGTAATAAAATCGTTTAACAAACGTGAAGGAGAATTGCCATGTTTGCAGCAACAAAAAGAATTTATGATAAGCTGAGAGCAATGGAAGGCCTTAAGGTTTTTACGGAGGAAAACGAAAAGTCCAGCGAGGTTTGGCTGCAATTTCCTATCAAAAATGGCGGTGACTATCGCATCAAATTTATCAGTATTGACAACGACAACGATGTGGCGGTGCGTGTATTTGGATTGATTCGGGTGGGTGAGGCGCAAAAGCCCAAAATTCTGGAAACGCTTAATACACTCAATAACAAATATCGTTATTTCAAGTTCTGTTGCAATAATGATGGCGACGTAAATATTGAATATGACTATCTTCTTCGCAGCGAGAATCCGGAAAACAGCGCGGATGAAATCATGTTTCGCTTTGTCAAAATCATTGACGAAGTGTATCCGCAGCTTATGCACGCCCTGTGGGGCTAAGCCGTCTTAAGCTGGGGCGGAAAACCATTTGCCACTGCGGGAAAAGCATGTTTGACAAGCCTGCCGGAGTTGTCCTCCGTCAGGCCTCCGGCCATTGATAAACCAAGTCAATGGTCTTTTTTCATGCGGAAAAATGGATAAGCATGTTGAATATATGAATATATCAGTGGGAAACACAAAAGAAGGTACGGGACTGCCTGGTTATGTATTGAATTGTGGGTTTTGGGTAACAAAAAACACCGTATTGCTACGATGTTTTTTGTTGTTCATATTCTATTTTTGATACTGATAAACTGGAAGTTGTTTATTAAACCTTTTTAACCTTAACCAACAACATCATAGGTCTACGCATTTCATTACACATTCCCGGCATACCCATCATATCTGCCGGAGGCATTGCTTCCTCAATAGCCTCAATTTGAAAACCACATTTTATAAGTGGATTCAATATCTGCGTTAATGTGTGGTGCTGTTTAATTACTCGTTGACCAAGAAAATTGGTTTCTCTTTCGCCTGTGTAATAGTAATTGTCAATTGGCCAATATTTAGGTTTCCCATTTTCATCATAAATCCAATCCTCATTAACGCCTGCGGTGAAAGTCGGATGTTCAATATTGAATAGGAAATGCCCACCTACTTTTAATGTGCAATACACCTTTTGATAAACATTAGCTAAATTTTCGATATAGTGCAGTACCAGGTTAGAAACAACTAGGTCATAAGTATTTTCAGGATAAATGTATTCTTCAACACCGCAAACTTTATACTTGATTTTGTCATCAGAGTTATCAGCTACTGCTTTTGCAATCATTTTTTGACTACTATCAATACCAAGAATTTCAGTAGCTCCCATTTGTGCGGCATATTTGCAATGCCAACCGTAACCACATCCTAAATCCAAAACTTTTTTTCCCTGTAATTTAGGGAATAACGGTTGCAACTGATGCCACTCTCCAGCAGCTTTCAGACCATCTTTGCTTCTTCCCATTTCCGCATATGCGGCAAAAAATTCACTATTATCGTAAATATTTCTCATTGATAATTACCTCCACAACTTCCGATTTGTCGCTCACAAGCAAAAGCACTATACCACATCTTTACGAATTTTTCTATGGCCATCCGCAACGACGACGGCGCGGTGGTAACACTTACCTTCCCCCTGCCTGCCGCGCAGGAAGAACGCAAGGATAAATCCTGACGCTCAATGCGTTCCATCCAGAGCGCGCCTATCCGGGCTTCGTTTCTACGCCATCCCGATTTGACAGCTGTTCCTTCATTATAAAAACAGAAATGATGCTTTATAAAGTTGTCCATGCAAAGCCGGTGTGATACAATGCATCCAAGATGACAGCCGTGCCGGGGAAACCCGCAGCGCACGTTTGGGAAGCGAGGAGGAAACGCATGGAACTGACCCAATTGCGCTATTTTTTGCAGGTGTACCGCCTCAAGAATATCTGCAGCGCCTCCGCCCGTCTCAATGTGACGCAGCAGGCGGTTTCCAAGCAGATCCGCAAGCTGGAGGACGAGCTAGGCGTCGCGCTGTTTGTAAGGAATCCGCGCGGTGTGGAGGCCACGGCCTACGCGGATATGCTGGCCAAAAAGGTGCAGGGGTTTCTGCCGGAGCTGGATGCGCTCGTCAGCGATATCCAGAAACGGGACCGGGAGATATCGGGCGTCGTGCGCCTGGGCGTGCAGTGCTGGCAGATGAGCGTGGCGCACGGCCTGAAATACGATGTGCTCAAGGCTTTTGAACAGGCCTATCCGCGCGTGCGCCTGATCTGGGAAAACAGCATCCCCGGAAGGTGCCTGAGCGGCCTGCGGGAAGGCGCGCTTGATCTGGCGGTGATGGGCGTGCGGGAAAACTCGGAGGATCTCGACCTCACGCCCCTGCGCCGGACCGGATGGTATATGCTCATGGCCAAAAGCCATCCCCTGGCCACTCGGAAGGTGCTGTATATGAATGACCTTGCCGGCCAACGCATCATCCTCTCCGGAAATGAGGCAAAGGTGCGCCGCAAGATCAACAGCCTGCTGGGAGAGCTGGAAAAGCCGGAATTTATCGGCGTGGAGGATTTTATCTTCGACCTGATCGGACAGCAGATCGAAGGCAACGGCGCCATGATGCTCACCACGGAGATCACGCAGGAGATGTTCAACCCCGCGCGCTTTGTCACGGTTCCCCTCACCGGCAGCCTGTGGCGGACGGAGCTGTACCTGGCAAGGCTGAAAGACATGGTGCCTTCCCCCGCCGCGCAGGCGCTGTATCAATTTCTGCTTGAAAAATGGTCCGATTCATCACAACCGTCAGTTGTGGATAGGGACGAATAATCGGCGTTTTACAGGCTGTCCTCCCAAATGATAAAATGTTAACAAGACGGGCATTCACACGCCCGGTCAAGGAAAGGGAGGGCAATCATGAAAAAGGTTATCAGTATGCTGGTGGCTTTGTCCATGCTGTTGTGCATGAGCGCGGCAGCCACGGCCGAAGCGGCTTACACGCCAGGCACCTACACGGCGACCGCCGCAGGCTTCGGCGGCGACGTGACGGTGACCGTCACCGTGGATGAAAGCGCCATCACCGACGTGAAGGTTGAGGGCGAAGATGAGACGCCGGCCATCGGCGGCGTCGCGGTCGCCAATATGCCGGCGGCCATTCTTGCGGCCGGCGGCTCCGACGTGGATGCCACCACCGGCGCCACCGTGACCAGCACGGCCATTCTGACCGCACTGGACGCCGCGCTTGCGCAGGCCTCCGGAACCGATCTGGCTGCAAAGATGGCGCCGGGCACCTATACGGCCCAGGCCTACGGCTTCCAGCAGATTTCCCCGATCACCGTAACGGTAACCGTCGATGAGACGAGCATCCAGGACATCGAATTTGACGGCAACCTGGACTCCGTCGCCATGATTCGTGCGGTCAACACCTACCTGCTGCCGCGCATTGTGGAAAACCAGTCCGTCGGCGTAGACGCGATCACCGGCGCGACGGCCACCAGCAACGCTGTGCTGACCGCCGCGCGGGACTGCCTTGAGCAGGCGCTCGTGGCCGGAGGTTCCAGCGCCGCGGCCATCACTTCGTTCCTGACGCCCGAACCCAAGGTGGAAGCGCAGGAAACCATCGATGTGGACGTGCTGGTGGTCGGCATGGGCGCGGCGGGCATTTCCGCGGCGACGGCCGCGGCGGAAGCCCAGCAGGCAGCGGGCGTTCCGGTCAGCGTGCTGGCCATCGAAAAGTCCGGCCGCTACGGCGGCACGGGCGCTTTTACGGGCGAACCGATGTCCGTCAACCCGCCCAGGTATCAGTTGCAGTATAACAACGGCGAGGACTACATGGACTACGACGAGCTGCTCGCGGCCTGGACCGAATATGTCGAAGGCGACGCGAAGATGGAGGTCGTCGAGACGTTCCTGCAAAATTCCGGCGAGACGGCCGACTGGCTCTACTATGACCACGGCTTCCTGCTCAACAACCCCACCAGCGGCTTCGGCGCCAACACCTACCGCTGCAAGCAGCAGTATGTTTCCATCGCCACGGCCGAGGAAGGGCGCGACTACGGCATGGACGTTTCCGCCGGCCAGAACACGATGGTGGACCAGTATTATCAGCGCTTCGTCTCGGACTATGTGAAGCTGGGCGGCCAGTACATGCTTGAAACCGAAGGCTACGAGCTGATCTACGACGAAGCCTCCAACCGCGTCACCGGCGTCAAGGCCAAGGGCCATGACGGCACCGACTACACCATCAACGCCAAGTCCGTCATCCTGTGCACCGGCGGCTTTGCCGGCAGCGAGGAGATGGAGAAGGAGTACCTGTCCCAGAACCCCTATTTCGATCATTTCGGCGACGAGCAGTGGACCATGATCGGCATGCACGAAAACGACGGCAAGATGCTTCAGGCGGCCATCGATATCGGCGCGGGCACCTACAACATCTCCGTGGTCCCGATGATTCACTTCGCCACCTCCAACATCGTCATTCACGATTACCCCGTTTATACCTTTGCGAAGGACGATCCCAACTATGCCCATGTGCTGTGGTACGGCTGGGAGCAGACCTGGTCGCTCAACGAGCTTCCCAACGCGCTGATCCTGTGCAGCGACATCCCCTGGGTGGACGCCGACGGCGAGCGCTTTGAGGCGGAGGGCGAGCTGTTCGGCTGGTGGAAAGCGGGCCCGTCCTACTGGGCGGTGTGGTCTCAGGACCAGATCGACGGCATTGCCGAAAACGGCTTCTCCAGCAACCTGTCCACGCTGGCCGCCGGCAACCAGGGCCTGATGCCCGGCAACATGCCCGTGCCGGAGATCTACGACGTGCTGGACAAGTTGGTGGCCCAGGGCTATGTGGTCAAGGCCGATACCTATGAGGAGCTGGCCCAGCAAATGGGCATCGATCCGGCCACGTTTGCCAAGACGATGGAGGATTACGCTTCCTACTGCGAGACCGGCGTGGACGAGCAGTTCGGCAAGGCGGCCGAGAAGCTCGTGGCGCCCGGCAACGGCCCGTTCTACGCCCTCAAGGGCTACTCCGCGGCCTTCGCCACCAACGGCGGCCTGGACATCAACGAGCGCTTCGAGGTGCTCCAGGCTGACGGCGAAACCGTGATCGGCGGCCTGTGGGCCTGCGGATGCGACGCCTCCGGCGTGATGTATTCCGAGAAGAAGCCCTACGTCACCTATGGCGGCGCTGCGATCGGCTTTGCGTATACCTCCGGCCGTCTGGCCGGCGGCTATGCGGTGGATTACGCGGCCGAGCTGCAATAATCCCGCGAGGCTGCGCTTCCAGCGCCTCCAATCCCACCTCCCGGCATGGCGGACGGCCCTCGTCCTCCCAGCCGGGAGGTTTTTTCGCGTATAAAGCCCGGCGCGGGGAAAGAAGGAATTTTTCCCCGCGTTCACGAAATGTCATCGTTGCGGCGCACGCCGCGTCCCGCGAATTCGAAAGGAAGGCGAAGAGCCATGAACGGCAGGCAGGAATATCAGCGCTGGCTGGAGCGCGTAACCGATGCGGAGCTTCTGGAGGAACTCAAGCGCATGGAGGAAGCGGCCATCGAGGACGCATTTTACCGCGACCTCGCCTTTGGAACCGGAGGCCTGCGCGGCGTGATCGGCGCAGGGAGCAACCGTATGAACGTCTATACCGTCGCCAAGGCTTCGCAGGGGCTGGCGGACTATCTCGCAAAGCGCTTTTCCACCCCCTCCGCCGTCATCGGCTATGACAGCCGCCTCAAAAGCGATGTGTTCGCGCGCGTGACCGCGGGTGTGCTGGCTGCAAACGGTGTGCAGGTTCACTTCTGGCCACAGCTCACCCCGGTGCCCACCGTGTCCTTTGCCACCCGCTATCTCCGCGCGTCCGCGGGCGTGATGATCACCGCCTCCCACAACCCCGCCAAATACAACGGCTACAAGGTCTATGGTGCGGACGGCTGTCAGGTGACCGTCGAAGCCGCCGCCGAGATCCTCTCCGAAATCGAAAAGCTGGATCTCTTTGACGGCGTCAAGCGGGCTGATTTTGACGCCTGCCTGCACGATGGACGGATACGCCTCATTTCCGACGAAGTGCTCGCGGCCTTCCTGGAGGCGGTAAAGGCGCAGTCCGTCCTCTTCGGCGAGCAGGCGTGCAAGGATATCGCCATCGTCTACAGCCCGCTCAACGGCGCCGGCTATGTGCCCGTGACCCGCGCGCTAAAGGAGCTGGGCTATGCCCGCGTTACGGTGGTGGAGGAGCAGCGCCTGCCGGACGGCCATTTCCCCACCTGTCCCTATCCCAACCCGGAGATCCGGGAGGCCATGGCGCTGGGCATCACCTATGCCGGCCGCTTAGGCGCGGACCTGCTTATGGCCACCGACCCGGACTGCGACCGGGTGGGCGTGGCCGTCCGGGACCACAGCGGCGGATACGTGCTCCTCTCCGGCAACGAAACGGGCCTGCTGCTGCTGGATTACCTCTGCGCCCAGCGCATGAAGCATGGCGCAATGCCCGCGGACCCGGTGCTGATCAAAACCATCGTGACCACGGACATGGCCGAGCGCATCGCGGCGCACTATGGCGTGAGAACCGTGAACGTACTCACCGGCTTCAAGTTCATCGGCGAGCAGATCGGCCGTCTGGAAGCGCAGGGCCGCCTGAACAGCTATGTCTTCGGCTTCGAGGAAAGCTACGGCTATCTCTCCGGCCCCTATGTGCGGGACAAGGACGGCGTGGGCGCCGCCTGCCTGATCTGTGAAATGTTCAGCTACTATGCCGCCCGCGGCGTCAGCCTGCTGGACAGGCTCGAGCAGCTGTACGCCGACTACGGCTACTGCCTCAACACCCTGCACAGCTATACCTATGACGGCAGCGCCGGCTTTGCCAGAATGCAGGCCGTCATGCAGGGGCTGCGCGGCGGCGTCGCATCCTTTGGCAGCAGAAGGGTGCTTCGCGTGCTGGACTATGCCGGCGGGCTGGACGGCCTGCCCAAATCCGACGTGCTCAAGTTCATCCTGGAGGGCGGCTGCACGCTGGTGGTGCGCCCCTCCGGCACGGAGCCAAAGCTGAAGCTCTATCTCTCCGTCAGCGCGCAGAGCCGGGAGGCGGCGCAGGAAGCGGAGGCGGAGCTGCTGCGAAGCGCCGAGACGCTGCTTGGCTGAGGCGCCTCACCCTATCGCCGGAAGGTCCATACGGGGCTTTCCGGCGTTTTTGCGTCCCCGGAAAAGGCCCCCTAGCGCCTGAATCTGCGCATTTTCGCGTTGTAGTTCAGTTTTTGCGATATATAAATAGAATATCCGGTTGAATTTTTTCCAAAACGCAACTATGATGAACACAGATTGAATCAGCTGTTTCACAAAACAGCAAATGAAGAAAGGGGAATCATCCATGAAGAAGCTGTTTGCTCTGTTCCTTTGCGCCGTCATGGCCCTGAGCATGGCCTGCGCCACCGCTGAAACCGCCCCTGAAGAGACCGGCAAGCTGGTTTTGTACAGCCCGCTGACCACCTCCATGATCGAAAACATGCTGGCCATGTTTGAGGCCGACACCGGCATCAAGACCGAGTGCCTCGCCATGGGCACGGGCGATGCCCTCAAGCGCATCGCCGCCGAAAGCGAAAATCCGCAGTGCGACATTCTCTGGTCCGGCACCATCGGCACCGTGAAAAACAGCAGCCAGTACTTCCAGGATTACACCTGCGCCAACGAGGACGCCTTCTATGAGGAATACCGCAACGTCGAGGGCAACCTGACCCGCTTTGACTGCGTGCCCTCCGTCATCATGATCAACACCGACCTCATCGGCGACATCGAAATCAACGGCTATGCCGACCTGCTCAACCCCGAGCTCAAGGGCAAGATCGTCTTTGCCGATCCTCAGGCTTCCTCTTCTTCCTTTGAGCACCTGGTCAACATGCTCTACGCCATGGGCACCGACGGTCAGCCCAACGGCTGGGATTATGTGCGCGAATTCTGCAAGCAGCTGCCCAACGGCTGCGTGAACAGCTCCTCCGCCGTGTACAAGGGAGTCGCTGACGGCGAGTACGCCGTGGGCCTGACCTTCGAGCAGGGCGCCGCCACCTACGTGTCCCAGGGCAACATCAAGGTCGTCTACATGGAGGAAGGCGTCATCATCCGCGGCGACGGCGTCTACATCGTCAAGGACTGCCCCAACCTGGACAGCGCCCAGAAGTTCGTCGATTGGCTGACCGGCTATGAGGCCCAGACCTACATGAACGAAACCCAGTTCCGCCGCACCATCCGTACCGACGTGCCCGAAACCGACGCCATGCAGAGCATGTCCACCATCAACGTGATCACCGACGACGAAACCATCGCTTCCGAAAACAAGACCGACTGGATCGAGCAGTTCCAGGATGCCCTGGTGGACGCCGCCGAGTAACTTTTCCCACGCTTTGCAAGCTGCTGTGATGACCTCCGGGGCGGCAGGTCCGATCCCCTGCCGCCTCCTTCACAACAGCTTCTTTCATTATCAAAAAGAGGTGTGCGACGTATGAGCGTATCCATTGCCATTGACCATGTAGTCAAAAAATTCGGTGAAAACGTCATCATCCCTGATTTGACCGCCAATATCAAAAACGGCGAGCTCTTTACCCTGCTGGGCCCCTCCGGCTGCGGCAAAACCACGCTGCTTCGCATGATCGCGGGCTTCAACTCCATCGAGGGCGGCACCATCGCCTTCGGCGACCAGGTCATCAACGACGTGCCCGCCTACAAGCGCAACATCGGCATGGTATTCCAAAGCTACGCCATCTTCCCCCACCTGACCGTCCGCAAAAACGTCGAGTACGGCCTCCGGCTTCGCAACATCCCCAAGGATGAAATGAAGAAGCGTACCGATGAAATGCTCGCCCTGGTGCACATCGACGAGTATCAGGACCGTCTGCCCGAACGCCTCTCCGGCGGCCAGCAGCAGCGCGTGGCGCTGGCCCGCGCCATCGTCATCCACCCGCAAGTGCTGCTCATGGACGAGCCGCTGTCCAACCTGGACGCCAAGCTGCGCATCGAAATGCGCAGCGTGATTCACGACATCCAGCGCCAGGTGGGCATCACCACCGTCTACGTCACCCATGATCAGGAGGAGGCGCTGGCCATCTCCGACCGCATCGCGGTGATGAACAAGGGCGTCATCCAGCAGATCGGCACGCCGCACCATATCTACAGCCGTCCGGCCAATGTGTTTGTAGCCACCTTCATCGGCCATTCCAACCTGTTCTATGCAACCCTGTCCAAAAAGGGCGGGCAGACCGAGCTGTGCTTCCCCTGCGGCTACCGCCTGCCCATGGCCACCCTTTCCGACGAATGCGCCGACGGTCAGCAGGTGGTGGTGGGCGTCCGTCCGGAGGAGTTCTCCGTCGCGTCGGAGGGGCTGGCGTGCAAGGTTCTCAACCGCACCTTCCTGGGCCGCTACAGCAACTACTTCCTGAGCTTTGCCGAAGGCATGTGCGTGCCCGACCAGCCCAGCATCGAATTCTCCCAGGATCTGGGCCACACGCAGACGCTGTATCAGCCCGGCGACAGCCTCACCCTGCGCCCCAACCCCGACAAGATCAACGTCTTTACGGCGGATATGGAAAAGAGCCTTCTCAAGGATGTGATTCGCTATGAGCAAGCGTAAGCCGCAGTTCGATTTCTGGACGATCGTAACCATCGGCATTCTTGCCGTGTTCGCCCTGTTTCTGATCTATCCGCTCATCTCCCTGTTCGTGGACGGCTTCCTGGAAGAGGGCACGGGCGCCTTCACCATGGCCAACTTCACCAAGTTCTTCGGAAAGAAATTCTACTACCGCTCGTTGCTCAACTCCCTCAAGCTCACGGTGTGCGTCACCATCTGCTCGCTGCTCATCGGCGTGCCGCTGGCCTACATCATGTCCTTTTTCAAAATTCGCGGCAAGGGCGTCATTGAGATCCTCATCATCATCTCCATGATGAGCCCCAACTTCATCGGCGCATACTCGTGGATTCTGCTTTTGGGCCGCAGCGGCGTGGTCACCCAGTTCCTTTCCAATACCTTCGGCATCCAAATGCCGTCCATCTACGGCTTTGGCGGCATGCTGCTGGTCTTTACGCTCAAGCTGTATCCCTTCATCTACATGTACGTCAGCGGCGCGCTCAAAAAGGTGGACGTGGCCGTATGCGAGGCGGCCGAAAGCCTGGGCTGCAACGCCATCCGCAAGGTGTTTACCGTGGTGATGCCGCTGGTTACGCCCACGGCCATCGCCTCGGCGCTGCTGGTGTTCATGAACTGCATGGCCGACTTCGGCACCCCGGCCCTCATCGGCGAGGGCTACGACGTACTGCCCACGAAAATCTATATCGAGTTTGTGGGCGAGTCCGGCGGCTCGGCGTATTTCGCCTCGGCCATGGCGTCTTTGATGGTGGTTATCACGGCGGTGCTGTTTCTTTTGCAGAAGTGGTACGTCAACAAAAAGAGCTTCACCATGAGCGCCATGCGCCCCATCCAGCCCACGCGGGCCAAGGGCGCCAAAAACGTGCTGATGCACGTGTTCACCTACCTGCTGGTCATCCTGTCGGTTGTGCCGCATCTGGTGATCGTCTGGACCTCCCTGCGCAAGACCGAGGTGCAGTATTTCGTGGACGGCTACTCCTTTGAAAGCTACACCAAGATCTTTGGCACGGCGTTTTCCTCCATCCAAAATACTTACTTGTATTGCATCATCGCTCTGGCTATAATTATCATACTCGGCATGCTGATCGCCTACCTCTCGGTGCGCAAAAAGAGCATGCTGACCAGCGCGATCGATACCATCGCCATGTTCCCCTACATCATCCCCGGCTCGGTGCTTGGTATTACGCTGCTTTTGGCCTTCAACGGCAAGGGCGATCCGCTGGTGCTCTCCGGCACGGCCACCATCATGATCATCTCGCTGGTCATACGCCGCCTGGCCTACACGCTGCGTTCCAGTTCGGCCATCCTCTATCAGATCAGCCCCAGCGTGGAAGAAGCCGCCATCTCCCTGGGCGATTCTCCGCTGAAGGCGTTTGTGAAGGTAACGGCCAAATTGATGCTGCCCGGCGTGATCTCCGGCGCCATTCTGAGCTGGATTACGCTCATCAACGAGCTGAGCTCCTCGGTCATGCTCTATACAGCCAATACGCGTACCATGTCCGTGGCCATCTACAACGAGGTTATCCGCGCCAGCTATGGCACGGCCGCCGCGCTGGCCACCATCCTGACGCTGACGACGGTGCTGTCGCTGTTCCTGTTCTTCAAGATCAGCGGAAGCAAGGACGTGACCATGTAGCCTGCCCGATTTCCCCAAGTGAGGCGTACGCATGAAGAAGACCGGGCAACAAACCCGCTTTCGTGACGACCTGCGCAGGCTGCTGCTGTTTTACGCCCTGCTGCCGGTGCTGGCCGCCGTGCTGCTGCTGATCGTATCCCTGGGGTATATTCCGCTCCAGAACGTGGTGCGCGGCACGGCGGACGACCTGCAGCTGGCCTGGGACGCCTTCGGCCAGCAGTGGCGCGACATGGAAGGCGAGCTCATCGCTCTGCAAAACGAGCTGGACCTTTCGGCCTTTCGTTCCAGCGTCAACTACCAGGCGGCGTTCAAAAGCCGCATCTACCAGTTCATCAACCAAAGCGAGATTCGTCCCCAATTCTTTCTGCTGGACGCGGACGAATCCTTGATCTTCTCCACGCAGGTCAATCAGGGCATGCGTGAAAGCCTGCAAAACAGCTTCCACTGGCGGCTGGCCAACAACCTCCCCGCGGCAGGCGGGGAGGTGGCCACCGCCGTTACGCGCGCCGATGTGGGCGTCGCCACCGTTTCCAGCGTGCTGCTGGGGTGCCGTCTCTTTGACGAGGCGGGCGGCGGCGCCGGATATGTCTACTTCGCCGTGGGCGAGGATCAGATGGCGGCGCTGTTCAAGCAATGCACCTCCGACCTGATCGTGACCGACCGGTTCGATTCCGTCTTTTTGGGCACGGACAGCGCTTTCGTGGGCGACTTCGGCAAGCTGCGCGCCCGCCTGCGCGACGCCAACGGCTTTACCGTCCTGTCCGAAGGCTTGTTCTATATCCGCACCCTGAACACGGAAAACGGCCTGCTCAAAATCTACGCCATGTCGGAATGCGGCGGCATCATCAGCACGCTTTTGCTGCTGGCTGCGGTGGTGCTGGTGTTCTTCAGCGCGCTCACGGCGCTCATCCTGGTGAGCACCGACCGTGTGGCCGATCAGAAGACCCGCATCATCGACGAAATCGCCGCGGCCTGCCACCAGGTGCAGCAGGGAGATCTGACCACGGAGTTGAGCATCAGCAGCCACGACGAATTTCAGATCATTTCCCAGGCGTACAACAGCATGCTCAAAAGCATGCGCGAGCTGATCCGCCGCAGCGTGGACCTGGGGCATGAAACCGCCGTTTCCAAGATCAAGCAGCTGGAAAGCCAGTTTCATCCGCACTTCCTGTTCAATACGCTGGAAAACATCCGCTTCATGATCCGCATCGACCCCAAGGCTGCCGACAAGGCCATGGTGGCGCTTTCCAGCCTGCTGCGCTACAGCATTCAAAGCGGCGGGATGATGATTCCCCTGTGCGAGGATCTCAACTACATCCGCAGCTACATGCGCATTCTGGAGATGCGCTTCGGCGACCGCCTCAGCTACCGCATCGACGTGCCCGCCGAGTTGGAGGATTTTCCCGTACCCAAGCTGATTGTGCAGCCCATCATCGAAAACGCCGCCGTCTACGGTATGAAGCGGAGCGATCATCTGTTCATCAGCCTGTCCGCCTGTTTGGACGGAAGCAGCGTGGTGCTGCGCGTAACCGATAACGGGCCGGGCATCGAGCCTGAAATGCTCCGCCAGCTGAAGGCGTGCCTGACCGACGTCCACGCCGAACGCGGCGACCACTTCGGCATCATGAACGTGCATGAGCGCATCCGGCTGATCTATGGCGACCAGTATGGCATTTCCATCGAGTCGCAGGTGGGGAAGGGCACGACGGTCCTGCTCCACTTTCCCAGGGACGGCGCAAGGAAAGGGGACCTGTTGTGATTCTGCGTGTGTTCATCGTCGAGGATGAAGAGATGATCCGCAAGGGTCTGGTTCATACCATCAACTGGAGCGATATGGGGTGTATGGTGGTGGGCAGCGCGGCCGATGGCCGCAGCGGTTTGAGCGGCATTGTGCAAAAGCGGCCGGATGTGGTGATCACCGACATCCGCATGCCGGAGATGGACGGGCTGGAAATGCTGGAACGCGCCCTGTCGGCGTATTCCTTCCGCATCATCCTGCTGACGAGTTACGCGGATTTTGACTACGCGCGCCGTGCCATCGCCCTTCGGGCGTGCGACTACCTGCTCAAGCCCCTGGATGAGGACAAGCTGGCCTCCCTCATGAGCCGCATCCACTCCGAGGAGGAAACCGCCAAGCAGGTGCGCCGCCTGATGCCGCTGCTCAACGGCACCTGCAAATCGGCCTCGCTGATGATGGAAGAGATCCGCGAGCAGGACGCATATGTGGACGTGGCCCTCAATCGGATCGTATCCCACAGCGAGCAGCGCCTGTGCATCGAGGGTCTGGCGGACGAGATGGGAATATCCGCCAGCTACCTCAGCCGCCGCTTCAAAGCGGTCACCGGCCAAACCTTTCTGGACACGCTCAACATGCAGCGCGTCCAGCAGGCGGTGGGGCTTTTGCACGAGGGCGCGCGCACATCCGAGGTGGCCGAAAAGACCGGTTTTACCGATTACAAGCACTTTTGTTCCGTTTTCAAACGCTGCACCGGCCTCACGCCGCGGGAATATCTGCGCGGGAGCGTCTCCCCTTCCGGCGCGGCGGCAGATGATATTCAGAAAGGATGATTTTCCATGACCAAAGCGCAGATTGCCTCCATGATCGACCATACGCTGCTCAAGGCCACGGCCACGCCGGAACAGATCGCAGCCCTGTGCGACACGGCCAAAGCGCTTCATACCGCGAGCGTGTGCGTCAATCCCTGCCATGTGGCGCTGGCGGCGCGGCTGCTCAAGGACAGCGGCGTGAAGGTATGCACGGTGATCGGCTTCCCTCTGGGCGCCAACACCACCGCCGTCAAGGCCTTTGAAACCAAGGACGCCATTGCCAACGGCGCGGACGAGGTGGACATGGTCATCAACATCGGCGCGCTCAAGAGCGGTGACCTGGGCCTGCTGGAAAGCGATATCCGCGGCGTGGTGGAGGCGGCCGCCGGCACGCTGGTGAAGGTCATCATCGAATGCTGCTACCTGACCAACGATGAGAAAGCGCTCGCCTGCAAGGCCTGCGTCAATGCAGGGGCCGACTATGTCAAGACCAGCACGGGCTTTGGCACGGGCGGCGCGACCGTGGCGGACGTGCGGCTGATGAAGGCCTCCATTCCCGACACCATGAAGGTCAAGGCCGCCGGTGGCATGCACAGCTGGCAGGAGGCCCTGGACATGGTCGAGGCGGGCGCCAGCCGCCTGGGCACCAGCTCCACACTGGCCATCCTTGAGGGCGCGGACCAGTAAGCGTTCGTTTCCCGGCCCGGCTTCCGGCCTTTCCGCGCCCGGACGGCATTGTCCGGGCGCTTTTTGTCGTGCGGCCGGGCTTGCAACTAAGCTCCGCTTTTGATATAATCAGGCGAGATGTGCAAAACCGTTTCATTGCAATAAGGAGGGCGCTCCATGAGATGCCAGTTTTGCGGTTATCTGGACAGCCGCGTGATCGATTCCAGGCCCACGGAGGAGGGCAGCTCCATCCGCCGCCGCCGTGAGTGCCTGCGCTGCGGCAGGCGCTTCACCACCTATGAGAAGATCGAAACCTCGCCCCTGATGGTGGTGAAAAAGGACATGCGGCGCGAGCCCTTCAACGCCGACAAAATCAAAAAGGGGCTTCTGCACGCATGTCAGAAGCGCCCGGTGAGCATGAAGGATATCGACGCCATCGTGGAAAAGGTGGAGAAGCAGGTCTATTCCTCCGGCGAGGACGAGCTGTCCTCCCGCCGCATCGGCGAGGCCGTGATGGACGAGCTCAAGCTCCTCGACGAGGTGGCCTATGTGCGCTTCGCCTCGGTGTACCGCCAGTTCACCGACGTAAGCAGCTTCATGGACGAGCTCAACAAGCTGGTGCTGGAGGGCAAGGCCCGCGCCAAGGAAAGCAAGCCGCCGGAGGAATAAGGGCGTTATTCCCCGGCCAGCGTCAGCACATCCAGGTCGTTGGGCACATGCAGATCGCCGTCGTAGTAGGCGCGCCCTTCCTCCGTGTAAAGGGCCTGCCGCTGCGCAAGGCGGCGGTCCTCCGTATGCCACAGCACCAGGTGGGGAATGCCTAGGCGCTGCGCCAGCTCACAGGCGTCCTTGACGGTGGAGTGGTGCTTTTCGTAGGGCTTGAAGCGCTCGCGGTCGCCGTAGAGGCAAAACGCCTCGCACAGCAGCCAGTCCGCGCCCTGCACATAGGCGGCGCAGGCGGGGTTGTAGGGCTCGTCGCCCAGGCAGCAGAGCTTGCCGCCGCCCGCCAGCGCCATGGTGAAGCCCAGCTGCTTCATCTTGGTGGAATGAATATCGAAGAACGTGACCTGCCGGCCCAGAATGGTTTCCGTCTGGCCGTCGGAGATGTCGTGGAAAAGGATGCGGTCGCCGATGCGGTCCGTCATCTTTTTTTGCAATGTGATGCGCGCCATCTGGCACAGGCCCTCGCGCACGGAGGGGTCGCACCAGATGGTCAGTTCGCCCTCGTAGCGGCCCGCGTTCATGGCC
>NBJMC04203__coassemble_604_pt1 | contig 19321 bp, 19 predicted proteins | sample NBJMC04203__metabat2_high_PE_053 | metagenome-assembled genome bin NBJMC04203 | reverse complement strand
GGGCGCGCACAATGGCGATGCGCTGCTGCTGTCCGCCGGAAAGCTGCTTGGGATAGACGCCGGCCTTTTCCAGCAGGCCCACGCGGGCCAGGAGCTGGGTGGCTTTTTCGGTTGCCTCCGCTTTGGTCATCTGACCGGTCTGGAGGGGTGCCAAAGTGAGGTTCTGCATCACGGTCAGGTGCGGGAACAGGTTGAACTGCTGAAACACCATGCCCATGCGCCGGCGAATGAGGTTGATGTCGCACTTGGGATCGGTGATATCGGTGCCCTCAAAGAGGATCTGCCCTTCCGTGGGCCGCTCCAGAAGGTTCAGGCAGCGCAGAAAAGTGCTCTTGCCCGAACCGCTGGGCCCGATGATAACAACCTTTTCACCGGGGGCGATATGCTGGTCGATGCCCTTGAGGACCTCAAGCTGCCCAAAGGATTTCTTTAGTCCCTTAACGGTTATCACCCTGACGCAGCCTCCTTTCCAGCTTGCTCACCATGCGGGTGAGGAACATGACCAGAATCAGATAGATGATCGCCACCGCGATCAGCGGCATGAACGGCGAATAGGTGACGCCGCGGATGCGGTTGCCCGCGAAGGTCAGATCGCTCACGGCCACATAGCCGGCAACGGAGGTCTCTTTCAAAAGGGTGATGAACTCGTTGGCCAGCGTGGGCAGAACGGTTTTGAGCACCTGAGGCGCGATGACAAACCACATGGTCTTGAGGTAATTCAGCCCCAGGCTGCGGCCTGCTTCCATCTGTCCCTTGTCAATGCTCATGATGCCGGAGCGGAAAATCTCGGATACATACGCGCCGCTGTTGATGCCGAAAGCCAGCGTCGCCACCATCACGCCATTATCCGACGTGGCGAAGATGATGTAATACATGATCAGGAGCTGGATGACCATTGGCGTGCCGCGGATAATGGTGGTATAGATCAGGCACAGCCGGTTGAAAAACGCGAAGGCCAGACGCGCTGGCCCCTTGCGCATGCTGGAGCCGGCATTGTCCCACGTGGTGCGCACAATGGCCACCACCACGCCCAGCACAATGCCGATCAGGCAGGCCAGGAACGCGATCAGCAGCGTATTGCCAAGGCCGGTCAGCAGCATGCGCCAGCGGTTTTTGTCGATAAAGTTGAGGATAAATTCGGCCTTTACGCCGTCAAACCACGCCGCAAGGTCTGTCAGAAGCGTCACGCGCTCAGCCCCCCATCAGTCTTTCTTTGGTGCGAAGAAAGGGGGGCGGCGCTGCCGCTCCCCCCAGCGTGTCGAAAAAGCTCGCCTACGGCGATCTTTTCCGACAGGACACGTTTCCCCTGCGCTTTCAGCGCGGCCGGGGAAACGCGCAGGGAAACCTTGCTACGCAAGGCTTCCGAATCCACCGCACATGTCGCTGGATTCGGAATGCAGCTCGGAGGGCTAAGGCCCTCCGAACCTCCCAGAAGGGTTTTTTGACAGTCTGAGGGGGGCGGCGATGCCGCTCCCCCGATGCATCCGGTTGGATTATTCGGCCGGGATGTACTTCTCGATGATCGCCGGGATGGTACCGTCGGCGGTCAGCTCTTCCAGAGCCGCGTTGAACTTCTCCACCAGCTCGGTGTTGTCCTTGGCGAAGCAGGCCGCGTAGTCCTCCACCACGTAGGTGCTGTCGAGGATCTTGAGGCCCTCGTTGGCGGCGACATAGGCCTTGGCGGGCTCGTTGTCGATGATCACGCAGTCGATCTTGCCGTTGGCCAGCGCCATGACAGCCTCATTGCCGTTGGGGAAGGCGGCCACGGTGCCCTTGCCGGCGTCCTCGATGTCGCTCATGGCATAGATGTAGCCGGTGGTGGCGTTCTGCGCGCCGACGGTGTAGTTGGCGCCGTCCGCCAGCAGGTCGTCCACGCTGGTGATGGGGCTGTCTTCCTTGACGATGATCACCTGCACGCCGGTGGCATAGGTGTTGGAGAAGCTGACCATCTGCTTGCGCTCGTCGGTCACGGTCATGCCGGCCATGACGAAATCGTACTTGCCGCTGGCCACGCCGGAGATCAGGGAGTCGAACTCGGTGTCCACGATCTCAAGGTCATAGCCCATCTTCTCGCACACGGCGGCAGCGATTTCGGGGTCGATGCCCACAACCTGATCGCCCTCGACGTACTCATACGGCGGGAAGGAAGCGTTGGTCGCCATGGTCAGGGTCTCCGCGCACGCGGCGGCGGCGGTCAAAGTCAGCGCAAGCGTCAAAGCCAAAGCCAGAATCTTCTTCATGATGGTTGCCTCCATTCAATCGCTCGTTCATTCGGGAACGTGCATAGTATACAACCGGTTATGCAGAATGTCAAGCATTAAATGCATAAATATTCAACTTTTTTCTGCATATTCGAATGAATGATGCATAACCCTTAATTTTCAAGGGGTTGGGCACATCTCGCGGTAACGCGCCGCGCCCATGGCGTAAGCGTCTCCGCCCCGGGAATCGAGGGCCACGGTCAGCGGCAGGTCGCGCACCGTCAGGCGCTTGACGCTCTCGGTGCCCAGGTCGTCATAGGCCACGACCTCCAGCTTTTCCACGCAGGCGGCCATATGGGCTGCGCAGCCGCCGATGGCCGCAAAATAGACCGCGCCCGTCTCCATGACGGCGGCGCGCACCTTTTCTCCCCTCTCCCCCTTGCCGATCATGGCGTTGACGCCATAGCGCAAAAGGCGGGGCGTAAAGGCGTCCATGCGCATGCTGGTGGTAGGCCCGATGGCCCCGCAGGCCTTTCCCGGAGGCGTGGGCGTGGGACCGGCATAAAAGACCGTCTGTCCGCGCAGGTCCACCGGCAGCACCTCCCCGGCCTCCAGCGCGGCGCACAGGCGGGCGTGTGCCGCATCGCGCGCAGTATAGATCACGCCCGAAAGCAGCACGCGGTCCCCCGCGCGCAGGCTGCGGATCTCCTCCGCCGAAAGCGGAGCGTTCAAACGAATCACGCTCATGGCAGCTTCCTCCCTATGCTCACAGGATAGCGCTGGCGTGGCGCGTAACATGGCAGCCCACATTGACCGCCACGGGCAGGCCCGCGATATGCGTGGGCGCGGCCTTGATGCGCACGCTGAGCGCGGTGGTTTTTCCGCCAAAGCCCTGCGGACCGATGCCCAGAGCGTTGACGCGCTGCGTCAGTTCCCGTTCCAGCGCGTCGTAATAGGGATCGGGATGCGGACCCTCACGCAGCTCCACCAGCGCTTCCTTGGCCAGCAGCGCCACCTGCTCGAAGGTGCCGCCGATGCCCACGCCCAGCATCATGGGCGGGCAGGGATTGGCGCCCGCCACGCGCGCTGTCTCCACCACAAAATCCCTGACGCCCTCCAATCCCTGGGCCGGGGTGAGCATGCACAGGCGGCTCATGTTTTCGCTTCCAAATCCCTTGGGCGCGACGGTGAGGCGCAGCCGGTCGCCCGCAACCAGCCGCAGATGCAACACCGCGGGCGTATTGTCGCCGGTGTTTCCGCGCCGGATGGGATCGCGCACGACGGACTTGCGCAGATAGCCGTCCGTATACCCGCGGCGGACGCCCTCGTTGACCGCGTCCTCCAGAAGTCCGCCCGCGATGTGCGCGTCCTGGCCCAGTTCAGCAAAGACCACCGCCATGCCCGTATCCTGGCAGATGGGCATGCGGCGCTCGCGCGCCACGTCGGCGTTGTGGCAAATCAGCTCCAGCGTTTCCCGCGCAGGCGGGAAGGGCTCCGTTTCGCAGGCTCCGTCCAGCAGCGCCCGCACCGGCTCCGGCAGCAGCGTACAGGCTTCGACGCACAGCCGCGCGACCGCCGCGGCGATGTCCTCATAGCGTATCTCCCGGCACTGTCCCATGGTCATGGCCTCCTTCATCGGTATCAGTCCAGCGTGATGCGCAGCACCTCGCAGGGATTTCCCCAGCGCGGCAGATGCACCGGGTTGCCCGCTCCGGCGGAGATGACCATCCGGCCATCCACCACACCGTAGGTATAGCGCGGGAAAAGCCCCTGCCCCGGCGAAAACACGCCGCGTCCCGCCACGCGAATCTGCCCGCCGTGCGCGTGCCCGGCCACCACCAGGTCCATCGTCCGGCTGCGCAGATATTTGATGTAATGCTCCGGCTTGTGGCACAAAAGCACCTTTACGCCATCCAGCGTTTCAAACTGATCCATCATGTCGGGTTCGCGCACGATGGTGGGCGGATACCACCCGCCAATCCAGCATTCCCCGAAGCGCACATGGCGGTTGATCAGCACTTCGGCGCCCGTTTGCTCAAGCTCGCCGACCAGCCGGCGGAACTGCCTTTGCCGCGTTTCGTGGTTGCCCAGCGAAAAAAAAGTGGGCAGCCGGCCAGCCGCCTCTTTCAGGAAGGCAACGCCCCTCGCGGAGCTCTGGCGGTAGCGGTCGCACACGTCGCCGGGCACCAGCAGCGCGTCCGCGCCTTCCAGCAAAGGCCACAGGTCGTCGTAAGCCTCGTCATGCAGGTCGCTGACCACGGCGAAATCGACGGGGCGGGTCAGCTTGCCGGTGTGGATATGATACTCTGTCAGCTTGCGCGTTTGCATGCGTTTGCGTTCCTTTCCGGGGGAGAGGTCGTTTTGGGGAATCCATCCCGGTCCGCATCATTGTAGCACAGAAGGCGCGGCCTGCCAAGGGCGCAAAAATGCCCCCGCCCGGAAAGCGGGCAGGGGCGCGGAGAATCGGGGAACGGGATTATTCGGCCTCGGTCACGCCAACGATGCGGCCTTCGCCGTAGGGCTCGGCGTACTGCTCGCCCACCACGCCTTCCAGCGTGCCGGTGATGTAGTCGATGAGCACCTGGTTGTCCAGCTTGATCTCATCCTGGAGCAGGTTGCAGCCCTGGAACATCGTGAAGCCGTCGCCGCCGTCCTTGAGCATGTAGTTGTGGGAAGCGACGGTGTAGGTCTTGGTCAGGTCAAGGTCCTCGCCGGCGACCTTGACGTTCTTGACGCGGTACTCGCCGTCCACGCCGGTGAACAGGCCGTTCTCGTCGGCGGTGCAGGAGGACTCGATGTAGGTGTGAATCTCATAGGTCAGGCCGGAGACCTGCAGGAAGCCGCCGTTCTCGCCGGGCACGTTGCGCGCGCCCCACTCCAGCGCGTCGAGGATCTGCTGGCCGGTGGCCTCGACCACGCACAGGGCGTTGCCGAAGGGATGCACCTGGAGGATGTCGCCCAGGGTGATATCGCCCGCGGGGATGGAGACGCGGATGCCGCCGCCGTTGACGAACGCCACGTCGGCGTCGCCCTGGTCGCGGTAGGCGTCGGCGCACAGGTCGCCCAGGTTGGTCTCGGCGTTGCGGATGATGCGGATGGGCTGGCCGTTTTCATCGACCGCCTCGGGGTCGTTGATGGTCAGTTCCACGTCGGACTTGGCCACGACCTCGTTCAGCTTCTCGTCGAGGGTTTCGGTGGCCTCGGCCACGGCGGTGGTGATGTCGTTCTCAATGCCCAGCAGCGCGGGCACGGACACGTCGTTGGTCCAGGTGTACAGGCCGGTCTGGATGGAACCGTCGGCAGCGGAGATGCGCGCATAGCCGATGCCGCCCATCTTGGTGCCGCAGCCGGAACGCGGCACGTCCTCGCCGTCCTTGTTCTGCATGACCACCTGGTCGGTGTCATGGCTGTGGCCGTCAAGGAAGGCGTCGATGCCGGTGGTGTTGGCGATCACATCGGCGTAGGTGTAGGGCGCGCAGGTCGCCTCGTTGCCAAGGTGCGCCATGGCGATGACGTAGTCCGCGCCCTCGGCGATGGCCGCGTCCACGGCGGACTGCACGGCGGCATAGAGCTTTTCGCCCGTCTCATCCTGCATGAAGCCGTAGATGAAGTTGCCCTCGTCGTCCTGGAAGTACTTGGGGGTGGAGGAGGTGATGGTCTTGGGAGTGGTGATGCCCACGAAGGCAACCTTCACGCCCTCGATCTCCTCGATCACATAGGGGTCGAACACCAGCTCGCCGTCCTTGTTGAAGTTGGCGCTGATGTAGGGGAAGTCGGCCATTTCCGTCAGCTCCAGGAAACGGTCCATGCCATAGTCGAATTCGTGGTTGCCGGGGATGGCCACGTCGTAGCCCACGGCGTTCATCAGGCCGATGATGGCTTCGCCTGTGGTCATGGTGCCGATGGGCTCGCCCTGGACGGCGTCGCCGTTGTCCACCAGCAGCACATGGCTGGTCTCCTCCAGCGTGTCACGCACGGCGGCCAAGCCGGCATAGCCGAAGCCCTGGTCGATGCCGCAGTGCACGTCGCTGGTGAAGAGCACGACAATGTCCTTGGTCAGGCCGGTTTCCTCGGCGCAGGCCGCGCCTCCAAGCAGCATAAGCAGGGCAAGCAGTAGAGCCAGAAGTTTCTTCATGGAACGGTACCCTCCTTTTGTTTGATCCGATTGCCGCTTGTATTATACCATATCCGGCCCTATCTTCCTATCAAAAGTAAGAAAAATCGGGAAGAATTTTTCCGTCTGTCCCAAGATGGACTTTTCTGCAAAAACATGGTAGACTTTGATATCTTCCTTATGTCAGCTTGCAGAAGAAGACGGAGGTTTTGGTATGATCGTAGTCCGGCTTTTGTTGCTGGCATTGTCCCTTTACGGGCTGTCGCGCCTGACCATGCGGCGCCTGAAGCTGCCGGTGGAAGGGGCGCTGCCACTGACGATGGTATCCATTGCAACAACGGTTACGCTGGCGGGGATGATCAATCTTCTGAGCGAGGCTGTATGGCTGATCTGGGCGGCGGGCCTGGTGTTGGCCGTGCGCTCCCTGTGGCGGCGGGAATCCCTTCGCGCCGTGCTTACGCCGGGCACGTGCTTCTTTGCAGCCGGCGCGGTGGGCCTGGCCCTGCTCGTAAGGGGAGCCCGTTTTTATCAATATGATGATTTTGGCCATTGGGCGCTGGTTGTGCGCATACTGTTTGCACGCGATGCGCTGCCCACCTTTCGGGACATATGCCTGGCCCATGTGAACTATCCTCCCGGAAGCGCGTGCTGGGTATATTTCTTCTGCCGCCTGTGCGGCAGCGAGAGCGAGGATGCGATGATGTTCGCCCAGGCGCTGATGATGCTTGCCTGCTTCCTGCCGCTGATGCTGCTGGCCCGCCGCCGGCCCGTAACGTCATTTTTGACAATGGCGGCGGTGGCATGCTACTGCCTGCTTGCATCCGGCACGTTCCTGTTCAGCCTCTATGTAGATCATCTTCTCCCGGTGGTATCAGCGGCGGGCGTGCTGCTGGTGCTTTCCAACCTCCGTCAGCCCCGTCGGGCGGCGTTGTTGGCGCTGCCTTTTTCCGTGTATGCCTATCTGATAAAAAACAGCGGAATTTTCTTTTCTCTGCTCTTTTCGTTGCTGCTGGTCGGCATCGTCCTGTGGAACCGCCGGAGCCGCCCGGTCGCACGCCGCGACTGGCAGTGCGTGGCCGCGGTATGCGTCTCCCCTGCCGTGATCGTTTATCTATGGAACCAGCATACCAGCATGGTGTTCCAAAACGCTTCAACCTCCAAGCACGCCATGCGCCCATGGCAGCTGCTTTCCACCTTTCTGGAAAAGACATCCGGGGAAATCGGGGAAATAAGCAGCAAGTTTTTCGCCTCGCTGGCCGGCGTATCCGTGCTTCCGCTCCTCTGCCTTGTCCTGATGGCGTTCTGTCTGTGGGGCGTCAGCGCGCGGCGGCATGCGTTGTACCGGCCGGGGCTGGCCGCGCTGTGCGGCTCGGCGGCCGTTTTCGCCGTCTATCTGGTCAGCCTGTTGCTGATGTATCTGTTTTCCATGCCCACGGGCGAGGCACTGGTTCTTGCCAGCATGGATCGATACATGAGCACCATCCATCTGTGGATGGTTTTCATGACAGCGGCAACCCTGCTGGCATTGCTGGATGCCTGTCCGCCGCTCAGCCTTCGCCAGCAGCTGGCAAGCGCTTCCGCCGCGGTGCTGGCCGCCTGTTCCCTGCTGTACTTCAGCGGTTTTCCCGACCCGTTTGTGGCGCGCTTTGATCAGGAGTTTCAGCAGACGGAACGCGCCAAAATCGAGGCCGCGATTCAAGCGCAGTCCGTTCCCTCCGGCCAGCGCTACGCCCTGGCCGGCATGATCAACGGCAGGTTGCCCTTTGATATTTTTCAGTATCTGCTCAGCCCGGCGTACATTACGCTCAATCTGGAGGAGTGGCATGACGTGGACGCCATTATCCTCTATGAACCCAAGCCGCTGGAAATGGTGTATATCGAAGAAACCGTTCTTCCTTCCGGCGAAGCGCCCGTCATCTACGACTGCCGCTAGCGTTCTCATACCCCCGGCACGGGGATGGTGTACAGCGGCCGCAGGGTGGGCACGGGCGGCGGGGTCAGCGCAGGCGTGGGCGAAGGCGTGCCGCTTCCTGCCGCGCCCGCCAGCGTCTCGGCCTGCGCTGCGAGCGTCTCAATGATCTGTGCATCCTCTTGCGCTCGCTGCTCGTAGGCCAGAGCCGCCTGCGCGCTTTCCTCCATAAGCGTCTCCAGCTGCTCTTGCAGCTGCTCCGCGCGTGCAATAGCCGCCTGGCCCCGGGCGGAAGTGTCGTCCAGCGCCGTCTGCGCTTGCGTCAGCTGGGTCAGCAGCGCGTCGCGTTCTTCCGTCAGGGCGTCCCTCTCCGCGGCGAGCGTGTCCCGCTCCACCAGCAGCGCATCATAGTCGCCGGCCAGCGCCTCCGCCCGCCTCATAAGTTCCTCCTGATCTTTCCCCTCCTGAATGCGCTGCGCGTCCGACTGCGTCACAAGCTCCGCCAGCGTCTGCTGCTGTTTGAGCGCCTCGTCGCGCTCGCGCTCGGTCGCCTCCAGCGTAGCCGACAGCTCGACGTTCTGTGCCTCCAGTTCATCCGCGCGCTGGGTCTGCTGCTTGACCTGAACGGCCATTTCGTCCATCAGGGTATTTTTTTCTGTCATTTGCTGCATCTGCTCCACGCTGCCCGCCACGATGAAACCCGAAACCGCCAGCAGCGCAATCATCAGGGCCGTTACAATCATCACCGTCTGTCTCATACGCGGTATCCCCCTTCCATCGGCGCATTGAAAAAGCGCCCGGTGCAAGTATGCCCGGACGCAGGGGGAAAAATACCTGTCATTTGTCAGGGTGTCAACGGCTCGTCCACCTTTTCTCGCGCATCAGGCAGGGGCGGAAGCTCACGGATGTCCGAGATGCCGAAATGCTCCAAAAACCGGTCCGTGGTGGCATACAGAATGGGCCGGCCCAACGCCTCCTTGCGCCCGGCCTCCCGGATGAGCCCCTTGTGCAGAAGCGACTGCACGGAGTAGTCGCATTTGACCCCGCGCACCTGCTCCACCTCGCCCTTGGTGACGGGCTGGCGGTAGGCGATGACGGCCAGCGTTTCCATGGCGGTCTGCGAAAGGGTCTGCCGCTGCACGGGCTGAAGCAGGCGCTCCACATAGGTCGCGTATTCCGGGCGTGTCTCCATGCGCAGGTGGTCGCCATAGCGGCGCACGGTGACGCCGCGGCGCTCGCATTCGCGCTCCAGCGCCTCCACCGCGTGCATGATCTCCATCTCGCTTACCTCCAGCGCCTGCGCCAGGTCGGCCACAGCCACCGGCTCGCCGGCGACGAAGAGAATCGCCTCCAGAATCTGCGGGATTTCATTCGGCTCCATCCGTTTCCTCCTCCCGGGGCCCCGGCGCCAGCATGATGCGGTCAAACGTGCCGTTCTGACGCACATGCGCCTTGCCCAGCTTTAAAAGCTCCAGCAGCGCGATAAACAGCGTGACGACCTCTTCCCGGTCCGCCTCCTCGCTGAACAATTCGTCAAAGCTGACGCTGCCCAGCACCAGGCGGCTTTCGATGGCCTCCATGCACCCTTCCACGGTATGGCTGTCACGCCGGATATCGCGCAGGCGGAAATCCACCTCGCGCGGCTCGGCCGGACGGCGGCCCTGCACGCGCAGCAGCGCCTGCCACAGCGCCTCCAGCGTCAGCCCGTCCAGCTCCAGCGTGGGCGGGGGCAGGGGGTATTCCTCCGGCAGCTTGCCAAAGAGCTTGAGGGCGCTTTTTTCAAACTCCGCCATGTTGCGCGCGCTCTCGCGGAACTGCTTGTACGCAGTCAGGCGGGCGATCAGGGCCTGTTCAGGGTCCTCCTCTTCCTCGCGGGGCGGCTTGGGCAGGAGGCGGCGGCTCTTGATTTCCACCAGCAGCGCGGCCATGGCGATGAACTCGCTGGCCTCGTCCATGTCAAAATCCGGCGCGCTGCGCACGATTTCGATATATTGCTCGGTGATCTCGCTCACGAAGATGTCCTTGAGGTCGATCTTGGCCTTGCCCACCAGGTGCAAAAGCAGGTCCAGTGGCCCATCGAACTGCTTTAGATGAACGCTGACCGCCATCAGCCCAGCCCCGCGATGGCCAGCATCAGGTTGAGCACCGCATCCTCCACCGCGCCGGTCACAGAGGAAAGGATGCCTGTGAGCGCGCCGGTCAGGCACAGCGCGATCAGCACCACCTGGGTGATCTGGAACATGTTCTGGTTGAGCGTGAGCCTGCCCTTGAGCACGATGTCGTTGAGGATATGGAAGCCGTCCAGCGGCGGGATGGGCAGCAGGTTAAAGATGCCCACGCACAGGTTCATGGTGGAGAACATCAGCAGAAAGCGTTGGATATACTGCACCCAGGGATAGCGCATGGCATCGATGTTGTCGGCGCCCGCGCCGCCCAGCAGCACCGCGTAGCCGATGCCATCGGAGGAAAGCAGCTCCTTGGCGCCATAGAAGCTGATCACCTCCGGCTTCCACAGGAGGCCGTTGAAGCCCACCGCCAGCGCCAGCGACAGCAGGAACAGCGTCAGGTTGACCGTGATGCCCGCTATGCTGACAAGGAAATCGTCGCGGCGGTAGTTCTGGAAGTTGCGGGGATTGACCGGCACGGGCTTGGCCCAGCCAAAACCTAGGAACACCAGGCACAGCGTGCCCAGCGGGTCCAGGTGCCTGCGCGGGTCAAGGGACAGGCGGCCCAACATCTTGGCGGTGGGGTCGCCGCATTTCCAGGCCACATAGCCGTGCGCGATTTCATGAAGCGTTAGCGTCAAAAGGACCGATGCCGCAAAATAGAGCAAGTACAGGATGAATCCGGCCGGATCGCTGGTAAACCACTGCATCCAGCTCTGCAAACGGTTGAGAATGCCCATAGGCCCGCCTCCTTGCGTTAAGGGGTAGCGGTTCAATTATACCAACCCACGGGGAAAATGGCAAGACGACGCGGCAGGAAGGGAAGGAAGGCTGCGATATGGGTTGGACAGCAGAAGAATCATCCCCCTTCCCTGCTTCATATGGAGCAACGAACCGCCTTTATTGCTGACTTGCGAACGGTAATAAAAAGCAGCGTCCGTACAATGTACGAACGCCGCCCAAAACTCTGTTGGTGTTGTCTTGAAAGCGCTCCTGCGCAAAAGGCGGCTGTGCAGATCCTCCGCCGGATTATTTTCCGAGCGCAGCCGTCAGCTTGTCGGGGAAGTTTACCGTCATGCCGTCGCCGTTAAGCGTCAGGGCGCGGCGCATATACGCTTCATCCTTTACGCCCCAAAAGCGCACCGAAAAGCCTCTGGCACGAGCCAGCGCCATATCCTTTTCATCTACCAGATCCACTCTGGGGCAGATTTGGCGGATATGCAGGCGCTCCAGATCGTCCAGGATCTGCGGCGTGATGCTCTGGGTAAGATAGCCGGCAGCAATGTCTCCGTCCAATGCCCGCACAGCCTCCATGCACTCCCAGAAGAAAGAAGTAAGCGTCACCTTGTCGCGGCATCCATTGTCGTTGATGCATTGCAGCGTTTGAGCCTCCACTCCGGGCTGTTTGATCTCAAGCGCCAGCTTAAGCTTCTTGCGGCCAAAATGCAGCAGAAAGGTATCCAGCGTTACAATCCGTTCTCCTTCGAAGCGCTCTCCCTTGAAGGCGCCGAAGTCCATTTCCAGCAGCTGTGCATAGGTATAGTCAGCAATGCACCCCTTTTCACCTGCCACACGTTCCAACGTATCGTCATGGTGCAGCACCAGCACCCCGTCCGATGTACGCTGAATATCCGTTTCGATTCCGTCCGCGCGCATCTCCAGTCCTGCATAGAACGAACGCAGCGTGTTCTCAGGGAAGTACTCGCTGGCTCCCCTGTGCGCATAATTTACCACCGGCATAGTGTATTGCTCCTTTGCGACCGCGATGACGTGTAGCGTTCGCGGCTTAATACAACATCATAAATTCATCGATCTCAGCCTGCATTTCCTCCAACGCAGCGCCAATATCCATATCGGGATCTGCTTCGATCTCCGACAGCAGAGCCATCGTCTCGTTCCAGATGGTGGAATCGGCGGGATGAATGTTCTGGCCCTGAATGTACTGCACCTGATCCAGCACGGTCCTCCAGATGGGGTCTTCCATGCGGCTCTGAATCAGCTCGCTGGCGAACTGGCTGTTGGTGAAAGGCATGTAGCCCTTTTCCAGAGAGGACTGGCTGATGCCTTCGGGCGAAATCAGGTACTTGATGAAGCGCGCGGACGCCTCCTGCTCCGCTTCGGTGGAGGCAAAGATGGCCAGGCCGTTGCCGCCGATACACACGTTGAGCTCCTCTTCGCCGGGGAAGAAGGCCATGTTGTACTCGAAGTTGTCGCCCACCGCGTTTTCAATGTTGCTCTTGGAAGCGCAGGAGGTGAAGAAGAACAGCACGTTGCCGTTGGTGAAGTCCGTCTGGGCGGTGGCATGCTGGTTGGCGGGCATCACGCCATCCTTGACCATCTGTCCAAACAGGCTGAGCACCTGCTTCATTTCCTCGGTGTTGACATTGGCGTTGCCGTTTTCGTCGATGACGGTTCCGCCGAAGCACCACACCAGCGGCTGCACATACCAGGGGGTGTCGGCAGCCATGTTGAAGCCGTAGATATCCGTCGCTCCGTCGCCGTCCACGTCCTTGACAGCCTTTTTCGCCGTCTCGATCATTTCGGTGAAGGTCGTGGGCACCTCAAGGCCCAGCTCCTCCAGCATGGTCTGGTTGTAGTACAGCATGGGCATGCTGCTCTGGAACGGCACAGCCAGACGCACGCCGTTGTAGGTGTAGCGCACCCAGAAGCCGTCGATGACGTCATCCTGCTCTTCCTGGGTCATATAGTTTTCGATGGGGATGAGCTTTCCGGCGTCATAGAACTGGGGAATGCCGTGCCGCTGGCCCACCATGCCCACCTGGGGCAGGTTGTCCGCCGCGATAGCCGCGTTGTACTTGGCCACCAGATCGTCGTAGTTTTCGCCCACCTGCACCTGATTGATCTTGATGCCGGGGTTGGCCGCCTCGAACGCGGCGATTTCCGAGGAGAAATCATCGCTGGTGCGTACCCAGAAATCCAGCGTGATCGTTTCCTCCGCCACAGCCGAAGCGCACAGGCTCAGCAACAGCATCAGTGACAGGATCAGAGAAAGCAGCTTTTTCATGAAACAAACCTCCCATAAATCAATTTTTCTCAAGCGCATGGCGCTAAAGATTCCCTACTTGATGCCCACCTTTGTGATTCCCTGCACGAAGTACTTCTGCAACGCCACAAACAGGATGATCGTGGGCACGGTGATCAGTGTGGACATCGCCATGAGCTGCTGCCATTCAACGCCCACATCCAGCGTCATCATGGCGCGCAGGCCCGTCTGCACGGTGCGCAGCTCCATGCTGTTGGTGATGATGAGCGGCCACAGGTAGCTGTTCCAGCTGCCGATGAAGCCGATGATCGCAATGGTGGCCATGGCGCTTTTGCCCAGCGGCAGAATGATGCGCACGAAGGACTGCACCTCGCTGGCGCCATCGATGCGCGCGGCCTCCAGCAGGGCGTCGGGAATGGTCATGTAGAATTGCCGCAGCAGGAACACGCCAAACACGCTTACAATCGACGTGGATATAACAGCAAAGAACGTGTCCATCAGTCCCATGGCTGAAAGTGTCAGATAGTTGGAGACGATGGTGGCTTCCAGGGGAATCATCATCGAGCAGAGGAACACCATGAACAGCGGCTTGCTGAGTTTGAACTTCAGCTTGGCAAAGGCGTAGGCGGCCATGGAGCTGGTGATCAGCTGGCCCGCCACGCTGGCCAGCGCCATGAGCGTGCTGTTTCGGAAGTAGATGTCAAAGCGGGCGCGGCCCCATGCCAGCGCATAGTTTTCCACATGCCACACGGAAGGCCAGAAAACGTTTTTGTTCAACACTTCCGAAGAGGATTTGAACGAACAGATGACCATCCAGAAAAAGGGAAACACCACAATCAGCGATATCACTGCCAGCACAAAGATGCGTAACGCTTCCCACGTTTTGTAACGCGCAGTATGCTTCATTTTTCTCCCCCTCCTCAAGCATCGTAGTTGACAAAACGCTCCAGAGCCATCTGTACCAGATTGATTGCAAGAATCAGCACAAACAGCACCACCGCAATCGTGCTGGCATATCCAATCTGATAACGCCGGAAGGCATACTCGTAGAGCATGACCACCAGGTTCTGCGTCGCCTTGGCCGGACCGCCGTCGGTCATGACGTTGATGGTGGTGAACATTTTTAGCACTTCAATGGAGTTGAGAATCAGCAGCATGAACGTCGTGGGCGATACCAAAGGCACCGTGATGTGCCATACCGCCTGGATGCCGTTGGCCCCGTCGATGGTGGCTGCCTCCAGCACGTCCTCGGAGATGTTCTGGATGCCTCCCAGATAGACCACGGTGCTGTATCCCAGCATGCGCCATATCGTGATGGCGGCCAGCGACGGCAACGCGGTTGAAGTTTCGTTAATCCATCTTACCGGTGCAATCCCCAGCAGACCCAGCGCGCTGTTGAGCAGGCCGTACTGGGGATTGAGGATGAACATCCACACCACCGAGATGGCCACCATGCTCGATACGCGCGGCGTAAAGAGCATCGTGCGAAACAGCACGTTGAGCCGGGAGGCGCGCTTGAGCATCAGCGCAAGGATGAATCCCAGTATCAGCGTAAAAGGCAGAACGATCAGCGCATACTGCACCGTCCGCCAGATGGTTTCATACACCTCAGCGCTGCCGAACAGCTTTTGATAGTTATAAGCCCCGATATATTTTTTCCGCCCCGTCAGGTTCCAGTTGTAGAAGCTGGTCACAAAGGCGTTGACCATCGGATAGAGTGTAAAGAGGAGCAAAAATACAAGTGCCGGCAGCGTCCATGCCACGCCTCTGGCCTCTTGTGCCAATCGCCGTTTCATGCCTGTTTTCATAGTTACCTCCTTGCAGCATTATCCATATTGCTTATAACTTTTCCAGCGGTTCCTTTTTTGTCGCCTGCTTTTATAAATATTTTGACACATCTGTTGCCTTGCGTCAAATATCAAGGTAGAATGATTATATAACTTTATCTTATACGTTCGGGCCCGCAAGGAGGATCGCCATGGATTTCAAAGCGTTGGAATACATCTGCGCCATCAGCGAGGCGCAAACCATTTCCCAGGCCGCCAAAAACCTCTTCATCAGCCAGCCCGCGCTCAGCCAGTATCTTTCCAAGGTGGAGCAGGAGCTGGGAACGCCGCTGTTTGTGCGCACGGGCAGCACGATGACCCTCACCTCCGCCGGCGCCATTGTTGTCAGAGAGGGGCGCGCGTTGCTGACCGCCCGCAAGGAACTGATGGGACAGGTTGCCAGCCTTGCCAGCGGACGGGCCGAAACGCTGCGCTTTGGCATTTCTCCATTCTACAGCAAGTATTATCTTCCGCTGCTGCTGCCCTATTACCGGGCGAACCACCCTCACATCCGGCTGAACATCGTTGAGCAGTCCTCTACCGAACTGGAGCAGCGCGTGCTGGACGGAGAACTGGACCTGTGCTTTATTCCCGCGGAACCGACGCGCGAAGGGCTGACCTACCGTCCTATCTATATGGAAGAAATCATGATCGCGGTGCCGCCCGCCCATCCCGTCAACGCACACGCGGTTCCCTCCGGCGGAACTCCCTATCTGGATTTGGGATTGCTACGGAATGAACCATTTGTGGAGTTGGTGTCAAGCCTTAAGTTTTCCACGATGAGCCGTCGAATTTTCCGCCATTTTTCCATTACGCCCAATGTCATTTACGAATCAACCAGCTGGGATACAGTATGCATGCTGGTGGCGCATGGCATCGGCGTGGGCTTTCTGCCCAAGGTGCTGATGCACCGGCATTTGCATGAGCCCCGCTTTTACCGCATCTGCGGCATCGATTCCACACGCACGTATTCCGCCGTTTATGCCAGCCAGAACCGGCTTTCGCACTCGGCGCTGAATCTGATCAACGTATTTCAGCGTCTCCTGGAGGGCAATCAAAGCTAAGGAACCATCGGCCAGCCCTCCCGGGGAAATTTTATCTTCCCTCTTCTGCGACCGAAATCCCAATCCACGGATATATGGAAAATCTCAAAAGCCAGATTCGCCAACGCTTCTTCCATGGCTCTTTCCAGACGTACCCACGCGGCGAAAAACGTGTTTTAGCGGAGAGCGCCGCCACAACCAGACTTTGGGGACAAGCCGAATCCGCGCGTCCTGCGCATGTACTCCGCCTCTCCACGCATACGCTCCCCCAGGAGGGGATGTACATTGATATCAGCGTTTCTGTTCTGGATCATCAAGGATTGTCTGTTTCTGCTGGGGTATCTGTCCGGACGGCAGAGCTTTCTCAAGCCGCTGAGCCCGGAGGAAGAGCGCTCGGCGCTTCTGAGGATGCGCGAGGGCGACGAGACGGCCCGACAGATGCTGGTGGAGCACAACATGCGGTTGATCGTGCACATCGCGCGCAAGTACAAGGTGCCCGGCTGCACGTTTGACGACCTGATCTCCATCGGCTCCGTGGGCCTGATCAAAGCCGTGCGCAGCTATGATATGCGCACGGGCACCTCGCTTTCGACCTACGCGGCGCGGTGCATCGAGAACGAAATTCTCATGAGTCTGCGTCAAAGCCGCAAGCAGCAGGCCGACATCAGTCTGGATGAACCGCTGGGCACCGATCGCGACGGCAACGCCGTTTCCTTTGCCGACCTATTGGGAACGCCCCCGGATATGGTCGAGGATGAGGTCCGCCGCCGCGTGACTCTGGACCGCGTGCGCAAAGCCCTGCCGCGGCTGCCCGAACGGGAGCGCACGGTGATCACCCTGCGCTATGGCCTCACGGACGGCGTCATGCATCCCCAGCATGAGATCGCCGGCATGCTGGGGATTTCGCGCTCCTATGTATCGCAGCGCGGGTATTGTAAGCGATCTCTCCGTGGTCAAAATGCTTGAAATGCTTTTGAAATCTTAGTTTCAGGCGCTTTCCCCCAAGGCGCTGAACCGATAGCGGATAATCAGCCGTTTGTCCTCTGTCAGCTCGATGCGCTCGATCAGGCTGCACAGAAGCTCCCTGCTGGCAAAGGCGCTGTCCACAAATCGCCGCACCAGTACCTTGGCGAGCTGCTGCCGCTTGACGGGCGAGAAATCGGGCTGCTTCATGGCCGTCAGTTGCTTTTCCAGCACGGCGCGTTCCTCCTTCAGCCGCGCATAGATCCGTTCAAAATCCGCCTCCGCCAGAAGGCCGCTGAGCTTATCCATGTACGCCTTGTCCAAATGGTTGGTCAGGATGCGAATCTTGTTTTCCACAGCCAGAGCATCGCTCTCTTGCCGCGCCTCCATGTTTGCCTCCTCCAACGATCTTTGGGCAAGGGGCAGCAACTCCTCCGCATTGAGATACGATTGGCATGCCTCCCGAAGCTTGCTCAGCACCGCGTCCGTCACCAGCTTTTCCTTGATGGCGTGGCAGGTGCATACCCCCGCTTTGGTAAACCGCTGATACGTCCGGCATACAAAGTACAGGCTTTCCTCACCCTTGGCGTTCCTGCGGTTCAGCACGGCCAGGGGATAGCCGCATTCGTGGCAGAAGATCAACCCCTTTAGCAGAAAATCGTAGGTGCGGCAGCGGGTGTTCTTCCGGCTGGCCACCAGCATCTGTACCTTATCGAAGGTTTCGCGGGAGACCAGGGGCTCATGCGTGTTTTCTACAACGATCCAGTCCCTGCGCTCCCGATGCTGACACTTCTTGCTCTTGTAGCTGATTTTTGCGCTCCGTCCCTGAACCATATTGCCGATGTAGGTCTCGTTTTGCAGCATATTGGAAATACGTTCGCTGGACCACAACCCCGCGTAAACGCCCTGCCGCGCCTGCTTCAGTCCCGCGTAGACGGAGGGCGGCGGTATATTTGCCTCGTTCAATTGGACGGCGATTTGCCGACAACTGACGCCCTCCAACGCCATGGCGAAAATCCTTTGCACAATGGGCGCTGCTTTTTCATCCACGACGATGCGGTTTTTCTCCGTGGGGTGCATCCGATAGCCGAACACGGGCTTTCCGCCGATGAACTGTCCCTTGCGCTGCTTATCATGCTTTACGCTTTTGATCTTTTTGGAGATATCCTTGGCGTACATGTCGTTCATGATGGCGCGAAACGGGGTGATATCGTTGGCGGTGGAATCAACGCCAGTATCTATGCCATCCAGCAGGGAAATGTAGCGCACGCGGTTTTCGGGGAAGAACCGCTCCATGTAGTGCCCCGTCATAATGTAATCGCGTCCCAGACGGGAAAGGTCTTTCGTGATTACCATGTTGACCTTTTTCGCCTTGATGTCCTGAATCATCCGTTGAAACGCAGGACGCTCGAAGGTGGTTCCACTCCAGCCGTCATCGATATAGGTATCGTAAACGGACAGGCGCTGCTCGCGGACAAAACGGTTCAGCAGGGATTGCTGGTTGGTAACGCTCTGCGACGGCCCCTCGCTCTCATCCTCCTTTGACAGTCTGATATAGAGCGCCACATGATATGCCATGGGTTCGCTTATTTTCAAATACATCGTATCCCTCCGAAAACAAGCGGCCATTCAACATACTCATCATACATGACAGGCCGATTTCAGCGCAAGGTTATGGGCATTGTCTTTCAGCTCCCGCTGCATGTAAATCAAAAACGATTGCTGTATGATTTTTTTGATATCCTGCGGTTCCTTGTTATACTCACAGGTCACGATCAGCTCTTTCTCTTTCATAGGGCCTCCTTCGCGGCATGATGGTCAAGGATATGCGCGCTAGAGAGGATATTTGCTTGTTGATGGCAAACTCAAAAGACAGTACCCAAGGGGATCTGACAGGCCCACATTGGCGTCCGCCGCTCTGCGGCGTACCCGCTTCTCCTATGAATGTCCATGGTGCCGTGCCATGCGGTTTTTAGGGTGCAGAGAAGGGCAAAGTAGTTTCTCTCGAAATCTAATCCGAAAGGTGGAATCGAATCGACGAAAAGCCTTGATTTTACTAGGTTTGCAAGGTGCCCCCGGAATGGGATCATGAGCAG
>NBJMC04203__coassemble_585_pt1 | contig 19673 bp, 20 predicted proteins | sample NBJMC04203__metabat2_high_PE_053 | metagenome-assembled genome bin NBJMC04203 | reverse complement strand
TGAAGGAAATCTGCGAGCACCCCGCCGTGCCCTATGAGCAGGACGAGGTGACCCGGCTGATTCTGGACGGCCTGAACCTGCCCATCTACCGGGCGTATCAGGACATGCCCATCGGTGAGCTTCGGGAAAAGATTCTCTCCGCGCCGCCGGAGGAGCTGACGCGCATGGGTCGCGGCCTGTCCAGCGAGGTCATCGCCGCGGTATGCAAGCTGATGTCCAATCTGGACCTGATCTACGCCGCTGCCCGCATGCGCGTGAAGGCCACCTGCGTCACCACCATCGGCGAGCCGGGCACCCTTTCGGCCAGGCTTCAGCCCAACCATCCCGTCGATGATGTGGAGGGCATTACCGCGAGCGTGCTGGAGGGACTGTCCTTCGGCATGGGCGACGCGGTGATCGGCCTCAACCCCGTGGACGCGTCCACCGCCAGCGTGCAGGCCATTCTGACCCGCTTTGACGAACTCAAGCGGCGCTATGAGATTCCCACCCAGATCTGCGTGCTGGCGCATGTGACCACGCAGATGGAGGCCGTCAAAAACGGCGCGCCCTGCGATCTGATGTTCCAGAGCATCGCAGGATCGGAAAAGGGCAACGCGGCCTTTGGCATCAGCGCGGAGCTGATTGCCGAGGCAAAGGACCTGATGGCGCGCGAGGGTACCTCGCATGGTCCCAACCAGCTCTATTTTGAGACGGGGCAGGGGAGCGAGCTGTCCTCCGACGCGCACAACGGCTGGGATCAGCTGACCATGGAGTCGCGCTGCTACGGCTTTGCGCGGCACTATGCGCCGTTTTTGGTCAATACCGTGGTTGGCTTCATCGGCCCGGAATACCTCTATGATAGCCGCCAGTTCATCCGAGCGGGGCTGGAGGACCATTTCATGGGCAAGCTGCACGGCCTGCCCATGGGGTGCGACTGCTGCTATACCAACCACATGCGCGCTGATCAGAACGACAACGAAAACCTGGCCGTGCTGCTGGCCTCGGCCGGATGCAACTACTTCATGGGCGTGCCCCATGCCGACGACGTGATGCTCAATTACCAGTCCACCGGTTACCATGACGTGGCCGCCGTGCGCGAGGCCCTGGGCCTTGCGCCCATCGCGCCCTTTGCCCGGTGGCTGGAGCGGTGGGGCTTCTGGCGGGACGGGCGGCTGGGGCCGAACGCGGGCGACGCCTCCGTGTTCCTCTGATGCGGCAAAGGGAGGATGAACAGCATGACCGAACAGGAAGTCCGGGAAGTGGTGGAGCAGCTTCTCAGGCGGCTCAACGCCGGGGAGCCTGGCGCGCCCGCTGCGGGAGCGTCCGCGCCGGCGCGCGCCGCGTCGCAGCCGCCGCAGCAGGGCGGCGCAATCGAAGATATCGAGCAGATCGACCTGCGGCGGCAGTACCTGGTGGAGAACGCGCATGACGCCGCGGCGTTCCTGGCCATGAAGGAGCGCACGCCCGCGCGCATCGGCGTGGGCCGGGCGGGAGCGCGTTACCGCACGCAGACCATGCTGCGCTTTCAGGCGGACCATGCCTTCGCGCAGGCGTCGGTGTTTTCCGACGTGCCGCCGGAGGTGCTGGAAAGCCTGCATTTGCCGGTGTACCAGACCACCTGCGAAAGCCGCGAGGAGTTTCTGACCCGGCCGGACAAGGGGCGCGTGTTTGATGCCGAGACGCTTGGGCGCATCCGGGGAAGCATAGCGCCGGATGTCCGGGTTGTGGTCTATGTGGCGGACGGGCTGTCCTCCTCCGCGGTCACGGCCAATGCGGCGGATATTCTTCCCGTCATCCGCAAGGGGCTGGAGGGCGCGGGCGTCAAGGTGAACGAGCCGTTCTTCGTGCGCTTCGGGCGCGTCGCCACGATGGACCAGATCGGCGACGGACTGCCCGCGGAAGTGGTGTGCGTGCTGCTGGGCGAGCGGCCGGGGCTGGTGACGGCCGAGAGCATGAGCGCCTATATCGCCTACAAGCCCACGGTGGGGATGGCGGAAAGCCGCCGCACCGTGCTGGCCAACATCCACCGGGGCGGCACGCCCGCGGTGGAGGCGGGCGCGCATATCGTGGATCTGATCCGGCTGATGCTGGAGAAAAAGCGCAGCGGCATTGATTTGCCGGTGTAAACGGAAGGGAGGGGCCGCGATGCGGGGGGACCGCATGCCTGCCAGGGTGCTGGCCATGAGGCTGATTCCGCGCGTGGACGCGGGCCTTCGGGAACGCCTGGGGCTGGGCGGCGAAGTGCACGCCCTGGGCCTGATCACCTGCGACAGCGACGACGTGGGCTATACGGCGCTGGACGAAGCCACGAAAAAAGCCTGTGTCAGCGTGGCCTACGCGCAGTCCATGTACGCGGGCGCGGCCAACGCCAATACGGCGCTGGCAGGCGAATTTCTGGGCATCCTGGCCGGGGAAACGCCTGCCGAGGTGGAGAGCGGCCTTTTGGCCGCGCGCCGGATGATCGAGCAGGAAGCCAGCTTCTATTCCGCCAACGACGATGACAGCATCGTGTATTTTGCCCACTGCATCTCCCGCACGGGCAGCTACCTCTCCGCCGCCTGCGAGATCCCGGAGGGTTCGCCCCTGGCGTATCTCATCGCGCCGCCGCTGGAAAGCATGTACGCGCTGGACAAGGCGCTCAAGGCGGCGCAGGTGCGGGTGTGCGCCTTCTACGGCCCGCCGTCGCCCACCAACTTTGGCGGCGCGCTGCTCACCGGCAGCCAGTCGGACTGTCAGGCGGCATGCGACGCGTTTGCGCGCGCGGTGATCGACGTGGCGGCCAATCCCATTGAAACGCTCTCGGGAGAATAATCGCCCGAAGAAAGGAACCGGCATATGGTAAGCGTGACGGCCCTTGGAATGATCGAAACCATCGGCTTGGTATCGGCCATTGAGGCGGCGGACGCGGGCCTCAAGGTGGCGCAGGTGCGCCTGCTGGGCACGGATTACGTGCGCGGCGGGCTGGTGATGGTGCGCTTTGAGGGCGAGGTGGCCGCCGTCAAGGCCGCGGTGGATGCAGGCGCGGCGGCGGCGCAGCGCGTGGGCAAGGTGTTCAGCGCGCACGTCATTCCCCGCGCCATGCCGGAGGTGTTCTGCATGCTGGCCTCGGACCCGTCCGTGGGACCGGGCAAGCGGTACCGGGGCGGCTGTGTCAGCTGCGGCGGCTGCGAGGGAGGACGGCGCGAGCTGGCGGCGATGGCGCGTGCGGAGCAGGCGGAAAAGGCCCCCGCGATGGAGGACCTCAAGGGCCGCCGGGTCGCGGAGCTGAAGCAGTACGCCGCTTCGCTGGAGGGTTTCCCGATGTCGCCGGCACAGATTCGCGCATCGACCAAGGAACGGCTGCTGCAAGCCCTGGCGCGTCACTTTGGATGGACGGAGGAGCGTTGATCTTCTAACGGACGTATTGCCTAAACCGAAAGGAGCCTTTCGCCTATGCGATATATCACCGAGCAGGAACTGCGGGACAGCTTTGCCGGGGGCGTGCCCTCGCGTTTTGTCCTGCCCGCGGACTGCCGCCTGACCCCGCTGGCCGAGCAATACCTGCGGGACCTTAGGCTCCTGGGCGGGGAAAGCCTGCCGGACCGGCGGCAGAAGCCGGAGCACATGACCCACCTCAACAGCAGGGAGATGGTCTACAAGACCCATCCGCGCATCCTTTTGCGCGGCAAGCTGGACACGCTGGAAAGCGAAATCCTGCTGGTGATGGTCGGGTGCGACGAAGCGTGGCGCGCGCTTTTGCAGGACGCTTTGCAACTGGTGAGGCAGGTGCTGGCCGCCGATGTGAAGGACGCTCCGCTTCCGCCCTGGAAGCTGGGCGGTATGGATGCGGAGGAAGTCCACCGGGGGTCGCATCATCCGGAGGCGTTCGGCCTTTCCGGGCACCTGCTGCCAGCGCCGGAGCAGGGGCTGCTGGCCGCGCAGCTCAACCGCCTGCGCGCCGTGTGCCGCGAGACGGAGCTGGCCGGCATCGCGGCCTGGCAGGATGGCGTGCTTTTGCGCCATGAGGACTGCATCCTGGCGCTCAACCGGCTTTCCAGCTATTTTTATTTGCTGCAGCTGCGCGCCGCAACGGGCGCCGGACCCAACGGAGAAAGGAACGAACGGACATGAAGCAATGTATCTACGCGCACCGCGGCGCTTCGGGGTATGCGCCGGAAAACACGCTGGAAGCTTTTGAGCTGGCGGTCCGGCAGGGAGCCTACGGCGTGGAGCTGGACGTGCACATCACGGCGGACGGGTATCTGGTGGTGGCGCACGACGAGACGGTGAACCGATGCTCTAATGGCGAGGGCCTCATCGCCCGGATGACGCTGCGCGAGCTCAAGGCCCTGCGCTTCAACAAGACCTTCCCGGCGTATGCCAACGCCACCATTCCCACGTTCCGGGAGGTGTTGGAGCTGCTGGCACCGGCGGGGCTGCACGTGAATGTGGAGCTCAAAAACAGCCTGATCGACTATCCGGATCTGGAACGGCGCTGCGTGGAGGAGGCGGCCGCCGCGGGCATGCTGGAGAGAATGCTGTTTTCCTCCTTCAACCATCACAGCATGCTGCGCATGAAGCAGCTGGACAAAAGCCTGCGCTGCGGCCTGCTATACGAATGCACCATGGTCAAACCCTGGGATTACGCCGTGGCGCTGGGCATGGATGCATTGCATCCGCATTTCTCCGAGGTGCTGGTGCCGGGCGGGGAGTGCGAGGCGGCGCATGCGGCCGGGCTTGAGGTCAACCCCTGGACGGTCAATGACGAGGAGGACCTGCGCCGGGTGATTGCCGCGGGCGCGGACCGCATCATCACCAATTATCCCGACCGTGCGCTGCGTTGCCTGGCAGAGCATGGGGCAAAGCAGGAAGGGTAACGGCAGGAGCCGTTTTTCCGGCTGATTATAAAAAAACGGCGCTCCGCGTGCTATGGACACACGGAGCGCGTTGGTTTTCCGCCGCGGACGCAAACGGAAGTGCCTTACTCTATGGAGGCGTCGGGCGCGGGATGCACGGCCTTCTTTCCCGCTTCAAGGGCGGCGTGCTCGCTGGAGAGCTCGCCATGGAGCGTAAGGGAGTTCCAGGCGCTGTTGGTGGGCGTGAGCATGGCCTTGAGCGCGATGGGAGGCACGCCCAGCCTGCGCAGCGATTGCAAAAACTGCGACGCTTGCAGGGAGGAGAGATGGGCCATCACCAGCATTTCATCCTCAAAAGCGCCGGGCGCAGGCAGGCCCGCAGGCGGCTCCATGCCGCACAGGGCGGCGAGCGTTTCCCCATACTCCGAGGGAGATACGGGCCGCACGCGAATCTTGAAGCGCATGGCCGCCAGCCGGACTTTCTTGAAGGCCTCCTCCTTGAGGTTGTAGCAAAGAAGCACGGGCTGCCGCATCAAAAAACGCCGCCTTTCACAAACGAATTCGCAGGGGCTTTTATTGTAGGTGGAGACAGGCGAAATGTCAAGGGTGGTACGGGCCGCCCGTCCGCATCCCCATGCGCCGCGATCAAAGGCGGCGGACAGCGCCACAAAGCTGTTCTTGGCAAGCGAAAGGAGACCATGCCATGCCATTTTCCATCGTCCGGCAGGACATCACCCGAATGCAGGTGGACGCCATCGTCAATGCCGCCAATACGGAGCTTAAGATGGGTGGCGGCGTCTGCGGCGCGATTTTTCAGGCGGCGGGCGCGGAGGCGCTCCAGGCCGCCTGCCGCAAGGCGGGGCCCATTCCCACGGGCGGGGCCGCCCTGACGCCCGGATTCAACCTGCCCGCCAAGTACATCATTCATGCGGCGGGACCGGTCTATTCCCGCCAAAATGCCGCGCGGAGCGAGCGGCTGCTGCGCTCGGCGTACCTGGAATCGCTCAGGCTCGCCCTGCGGCACCGGTGCGTAAGCATCGCCTTTCCGCTGATTTCAAGCGGTATTTACGGCTACCCCAAGGAGGACGCCCTCCGGGTGGCCACCGCCGCCATTCGGGATTTCCTGATGGAACATGAAATGGACGTGTATCTGGCAATTTTCGATAAATCGTCCTTTGCCATCAGCCGGAAGCTGGCCGGAGCGGTCGAAAGCTATATTGACGACAACTATGTGCTGGCGCATCAGGTTTTGCGCCGCGGCCTGCTGGAGGTTGAAAACAGGGCGCTCGATGCCGCCGTCCCGCCCATGGCGGCCGCTCCTGCGTGCAGGCCGGGAGAGCTGGATGCGCTGATCGGCAATCTGGATGAGCCATTTCATGTGGCGCTGCTCAAGCTGATTGACGCCAAAGGCAAAACCGACGTGGAGGTCTACAAGCGGGCCAACATTGACCGCAAGCTGTTCTCCAAAATCCGGAAGGGGAAGGGGTACCTTCCCGGCAAGCGCACCGTGCTGGCGCTGGCCATCGCCTTGCAGCTCACCCTCCGGGAGACGGACGATCTGCTGGAGCGGGCGGGATATGCGCTGTCGCACAGCCAGAAATTCGACGTGATTATCGAGTATTTCATCGTCAGCGGCCAATATGATATCTTTCAGATCAACGAGGTCCTTTTCCAGTATGATCTGCCCCTGCTGGGTTCCAACTGATGTCGCTTTGAAAGCGACCCAAACGAACCCCTCCTGCGCTATTGTGTAAACGCACCAGAAAACAGGAGGGCGAACGCAATGAAAAAGAATCTCACGGAACTGGTATTCATTCTGGACAAGAGCGGCTCCATGGCGGGGCTGGAGCGGGACACCATCGGCGGGTTCAACGCCATGCTTGACAAGCAGAAGGCGCAGGCGGGAGAATGCCGGATCACAACGGTGCTCTTTGATCACCGCTACGAGCTTCTGCACGACCGCACCGATATCCGGGCCGTGAGGCCCATCACGGCAAGGGAATACCGGGTGGGCGGCTCCACCGCGCTGCTGGACGCCCTGGGCAAAACGATTCACAAGATCGCAACCGCCCAGAAAAATACGTCGGAACCTTTCCGTGCGAAGAGGGTGATGTTTGTGATCATCACCGACGGCGAAGAAAACGCCAGCCGCGAATATGCGGCCAAAGAGGTGAAGGAGGCCATTCGGCGGCAGAAGTCCCGCTACGGGTGGGAGTTCATCTTCCTGGGCGCGAATATCGACGCTGTGGAAACGGCGGGACGATTCGGCATCGACGCCGGCCGCGCGGCCAATTACGTGCCGGACAGCCAGGGAACAGCGCTCAATTTCCGCGCTATGAGCGAAACCGTATCGGCGTTCCGGGCGTGCGGCACCGTTCCCGACGCGTGTCTGGACGCCGTGCGCAGGGACATGCGGAAGCGGGGCGGGCGCGGATGACGGGAGGCGCGCCGTGAGGGCGGCGTCCGACCGGAGGACAGATCCTTATTGGAAGCCTGTCCTCCGGCTTTTTTCGTTTCATGGAGCATACGCGAGCGGCTTTGCACATACAATGTGCGAAGGAGGTGGAGTGCGTGAAAATCAACAAAAAACGGCTGATTCTTTGCCTTGCGGTGCCGCTCCTGGGGGGCGGATTGGCAGGGCTTGTGACCATGAACAGCATGAAGGCCTTTGCGACGTTGAATCAACCGCCGCTGTCGCCTCCCGGATGGCTGTTCCCGGTGGTGTGGACGGTGCTGTACGCGCTGATGGGCATCTCTTCCTACCTGGCGTCCGCATCGGATGCGGAACAGGAGGAAAAGAGGGGCGCGCTATGGGCGTATGGCATTCAGCTGGCATTCAACTTCCTGTGGCCGATCGTGTTTTTCAATTTGAAATGGTATTTGTTTGCCTTCCTATGGCTGGTGATGCTGTGGGCGTTGATCCTCATCACGCTGCTGCGATTCGGACGGATTCGCAGGCTTTCCGGGCAGCTGCTGATTCCCTATCTGCTGTGGGTGGCTTTCGCAGGATACCTGAACCTGGGGGTTTATCTGCTTAATCCATAGGAAGGGGAATGCGCCGGCAACCAGAAAGCCGCACACAAGGCTCCGCAGCGCATCAAAAGGTCCGGCTGCACCGGGCTGTGAGCGCCATGACCATGGGCGGCGCATCCGGGTACGGGAGCGCCATCCGCCAAGAACACGTTTTTCTCTCATCAGCAGCAGACATCCATCCAGCTTCTGTTCAATGGTAGATACCATTTATGATATAAATTGCACCTAAAATGGCCTTGAAATTGTCAAAAGCGCATGGTAAAGTAATGACAACAGTTGAGCAGAAGCTCAATTTCATACGCGAGCCTTCCGGAAGGCCGAAACAAATCTCATAAAGGAGGATGTCATGTCAATGAAAAAACTGGCAGCTGTGTTCCTGGCTTTGGTATTGGTGCTTGGCCTGTTTTCCGGCGCTGTAGCCGAGGAAAAGAAGTACACCATCGGTTTTTCCAACGTGTGGGTAGGCAACACCTACGGCATTCAGTGTGTCAATGAGCTGGAGGCCTTCCTGCAAAGCAATCCCCAGGTGGAAGAATACTACATCTATAATGCCGACAACGACGTCAACAAGCAGATCTCCGATATCGAGGATCTCATCGCCAAGGGCGTGGATATGATCATCCTCCAGCCCATCTCCGCTGAATCCGTAGCGGCGGTGGTAGAGGAGGCCTATGACGCCGGCATCGTCGTGGTGGATTCCACCTCGCCTCTGGCCGACGCGACCGACGCCTATCACGTGTCCGTGGTGGCCAAGGACTACGACTTCGGCTACATCGGCATGAAGTGGCTGTGCGAGCAGATCGGCGGCGAAGGCAACGTGATTTGCCTCGACGGCATGGCGGGCCTTTCCAGCGCGGTGCTGCGCATGGAAGGCGCCCAGGCGGCCCTGGAAGAGTATCCCAACGTCAAGATCATCGCCAGCGAATATGGCGACTGGGATTACGCCACCACCAAGCCCATTGTTGAGAACCTCCTGGCTACCTATGACGACATCGACGCGGTGTGGTCCTCCGGCGGCGATATGACCCGTGCCGCGATCGAGGCGTGGGCCGAGGCAGGCCGTGAATGGGTGCCCATGATGGGCGAGGACTGCAACGGCTTCCTCAAGCTGTGGTGCCAGTACAAGAGCGAAGGCCTGAGCTGCATCGCCGTTTCCCTGCCCTCCTGGCTGCACGCCTATGCCGCCGAGCTGGGCATTCAGGTGCTCAACGGCACTTACGAAGGCGAGAAGGACATCGTCGTGGAAATCCCCACTTTCGGCAACGACGAGGTGGAGGACTATGTCCGCTATGACATGTCCGACAGCTTCTGGGGCCAGACGCACATGACCGAGGAGCAGATCGTGGCCCTCTACGGCAACGGCAATGACGGCTCTCAGGGCCTCACCGGCGCCGGCGCGGCTTCCGACCACTGATACTCCGTCTCATGTTTGGAAAAGGGCCGTCTTTACGGCCCTTTTCTAAATCTGCTGGAATTTGTGGAGGCTTGTAACGTGCAAGAATACTACCTGAAAATGAGCGGCATCACCAAGCAGTTTCCCGGCGTTCTCGCGCTGGACGGCGTGGATTTCATGCTGCGGCAGGGTGAGGTGCACGCCATTGTGGGCGAGAACGGCGCGGGCAAATCCACGCTGATGAATATGCTGGGCGGCACCCTCACGCCGGACAGCGGCTCCATCGAGCTGGATGGCCGGGCGGTTTCCATCGCCGGCCCCGGCGAGTCGCTGCGGCTGGGCATCGGCTTTGTCCATCAGGAAAGCAACCTGCTTGGCAACCTGACCGTGCTGGAAAACGTGTTTTTGGCGCGCGAAATCCGAAAAGGCGGCTGCCTTGACCGCCGGGCGATGCGCCGGGAGATCCTCGGCGTCAATGAACGGCTGGGATACCGGCTGGACCCTGACGCGGTGGTCGGCGCGCTGCCGCTGGCAGAGCAGCAGTGCGTGGAAATCACGCGCGCGCTGCTGGCCAAGCCGCGCATTCTGATTTTGGACGAGCCAACGGCCGCGCTGGACGACAGCGAGGTGGCGAGGTTGTTTGGCATCGTGCGCAAGCTGCGGGACGAGGGCGTGGCCGTTATCTATATTTCCCACCGGCTGGATGAAATCTTCCAGCTGGCCGACCGGATCACCGTGCTCAAGGATGGCAAGCTGGTCGGCGTGCGCGAGGTGAAGGACATCACCAAGGACGAGGTCATCAGCATGATGGTGGGCCGCGTGCTGGAGGACATCTATCCCCGGCGCGACGATATCGCGCCCGGCGAGACGCTGCTGGAGGTCGAAAACCTGACCGTACCGGGAAGCGTCAAGGGAGTCAGCTTCCAGGTGAAGGCCGGCGAGATCGTCGGTCTGGGCGGTCTGGAAGGTCAGGGACAGCGCGACGCGGTGCGCGCGATCTTTGGCGACGTGCCCTTCACGGAGGGACGCATCACCGCAAACGGGCTCGTGCTGAAAAGCCGCGGCATCCGCGGACGCATCCGCAGGGGCGTGGCCTATGTCACCCATGACCGGCGCGGGGAAGGGCTGATTCTGCATGAAAGCGTGCGGCGCAACAGCGCCCTTGCCTCGCTCTACCGGCGCAGCCGTGCGGGATTTGTCAAGGCGGGGCAGGAGCGCGCCGCGGTGGAGGAAAACGTCGAGAAAATGCAGATCAAGGTATCGAGCATCGACCAGAAGGCATCGACCCTTTCCGGCGGCAATCAGCAAAAGGTCATGCTCGCCCGCTGGCTGATGACCCAGCCCCGCGTGCTGATGATCGACGAGCCCACCAAGGGCGTGGATGTCGGTGCGCGCATGTCGGTGTACCGCATCATCGACCAGCTGACGCGGGAAGGCATCGCCATTCTGATGCTGACCAGCGACATGATGGAGCTCATCGGCCTGAGCGACCGGGTGCTGGTCTTTTATGAGGGGCGGATCACCGGTGAGCTCAAGCGGGGAGAAGCCACGGAAGAAAAAATCATGCTTGCCGCCAGCGGCATGGCCGGGTGAGGTGGATGCAATGATCAAGAAAAGAAAGCTGTCCCAGCAGATGAACGGCGTATTGACCATCTACGGTCTGCTGCTGGTGGTATTTGCGGTGATGTGCCTGGTATCGGAATCGTTCCGGTCGCTGTACAACATCACCAACCTGATCACCCAGTGCGTGCCGCTGGCCTGCGTGGCGCTTGGACAGACGCTGGTGATCATCTCCGGCGGCATCGACATGTCCGTGGGTTCCACCATCAGCGTGTGCACCTGCGTGGCCGCCAAGCTGATGAATACCGACAGCCCCGCGCAGGTCGCCTTCGGCGCCGCGGCGGTGGTGCTCACGGGCGTGGCGGTCGGACTGATCAACGGCGCAGGCATCAACTTTGCCAAGGTGCCGCCCATGATCACCACCCTTTGCACCAGCACGGCGCTCAGCGGCGTGGCGCTGTGGATTCTTCCCATGGCGGGCGGCAAGGTCAACAGCGATTTTGCCCGCTTCGTGTACCGGAAATGGACCATCGTGAGTTTCCCCCTGATTGTGATGCTGGTGCTCTTTCTGGTGATGCGCACGCTGCTGCATCGCACCCGCACCGGGGTTGACATCTATGCCATCGGACGCGACCCGCGCATTGCCAAAACGATGGGCGTCAACGTGCGAGCCGCCAGCATGAAAACCTATTTGCTCTGCGGCCTGTGCGCGGGCATCACGGGGCTGCTGCTGGCCTGCCGCATGCGCGTGGGGGACCCCACCTGCGGCACGGTCTATTCCATGGACTCCATCACCGCGGCGGTGGTGGGCGGAACGTCCATGGCGGGCGGCGTGGGCCTGCTGTCGGGCACGGTGGCGGGCGCGTTCCTCATCGGCATGCTCAGCAACATCATGAACAGCCTCGCCGTCAACCAGTTCTACCAGTATGTCGTCAAGGGCGGCCTGCTGGTGCTGGCCATGGTGATCTACTCCGTGTCCAAGCTGATGGAGGTGAAGCGCCATGCGAAATAACCGTGACCTCCAAAACACCCGCAACCTTTCCGCCATTCAGCCGTTTCTGCTGCTGGGCATCATCGTGCTGATGATCGGCGCGCAGGCCGTGCTGGTGCCGGGCTCGGTCACCATGGGGCAGATGCTGCTCGTATCCCGCCAGGCCTCGGCGCTGGGCATCATTGCGCTGGGCCAGGCGGTCGTGGTGCTGGTGGGCGGCATTGACCTGTCGGTGGGCTCCGTGGTGATGATTACCAATGTGTTCTGCATCGCGCAGATGGCGGGATCGGACGCGCTGGTGGGCAAGGGCCTGGTCGTATGCCTGCTCATTGCGCTGGCCATCGGTGCGGCGAACGCCGTGGGCGTGCTGGTGCTCAAGATCGCGCCGTTCGTCATGACGTTGTGCACCATGACCATTCTGGAAGGCGTATGCTATGTCTACACGCAGGGCGCGCCCACGGGCAGCGCCGCGCCCTCCATCCGCACGCTGGGCACGGGGCATCTGGGGCAGGTACCCTATTCCACGGTCATCTGGCTTGCGCTGGCGCTGTTGGTGTGGGTGGTGCTGCGCTACACCACGCTGGGGCGCAAATTGTATGCCGTAGGCGGAAATGCGCGGGCCGCACGCCTCAGCGGCATCTCCAACAGGCTTGTGGTGGCGGGCGCGTATGTGTTTTCAGCGCTTATGTCCATGCTGGCGGGCATTATCCTGTCGGGCTATCTCAACATCACCTCGCTGACGGTCGGCGGCGATTATGTGATGAACTCGCTGGCCAGCGTGCTCATCGGCGGCAACGCCATCGAGGGCGGCCGCGGTGGCGTATGGGGCGTGGTGCTGGGCGCCTTCTTCATGATGTTCCTCATGGCGATTCTCACCATGGTGGGCATGAGCGAGGTGGGCAAGCTCATCGTTCAGGGCGTGATCATCTTTGCGGTGGTCGCATTCCAGAGCCTGATGAAAAAGGACTGAAGGAGGCGAAGGACATGAACATCGGTGTGAACAAGTTCTGCTTTCCGATGACGTATGACGTCAAGGACGCTGTGCTCGCTGCCCGGCGTCTGGGCTTTGACAGCATCGAGGTCTGCCTGACCGCCGCCGATGCCGCGCGGCCCGGCGGCGGTGTGACCGACGCGCTGGACATTAGCTCGTATCACAACCGCCTGCTGAACATCCATTCCACCGCGGAGGAGGTTTGGGAGCTCGGCCAAATTGCGCGGGATGCAGGCATCCGCATCGGCAGCATCGGGGGCATCGTGAGCTTTTCCATCTATCCGCTCACGGCGCGCGACCCGGCTGTGGCCGAAAAAAGCATGGATGCCGTCAAGCGAATGCTGGACGCGGCGGACATGCTCGGCGCAAAAAACGTGCTGGTCATCGCCGGCATGCTGACGCCTGACATGCGCTATGAGGAAGGGTACGATCTGGCGCAGCAGCGCGTGGCCCGGCTGGCGCAGCATGCGCCGCATATCGGCATCGGCATTGAGAATGTATGGAACGGCATGCTCTACAGCCCGTTGGAAATGAACCGCTTTGTGGATGAAACGGGCATGAAAAATGTGGGCATCTACTTCGACATCGCCAACGCGCGCCGGTTCGGCAGCCCTGAGCAGTGGATCCGCACGCTTGGCAAGCGCATTTTGAGCTTCCACTGCAAGGACTACCGCATGTCTCTGGACAATATCAACGCCTTTACCAATTTGCTGGACGGCGATGTGAACTATCCCGCCGTGATCGAGGCCATCCGTGAAATCGGGTACGACGGAGATCTGGTGGTGGAGCTGACGCCCCCGGCGCATTATCTGGTGGAAAACACGCTGGCATACGCACTTGGCACTTTGAAAGATCTGCTGAAATCATAATGGAGGGATAAACATGAAAAAGTATGGCGTAATGATCGTGGGCACTGGCTGGGTATCGGGCGAGCACATCCGCGCGTTTGAGATGAACGAGCATTCGCAGGTCACGGCGATTGTTTCGCGTTCGTATGAAAGAGGGCGCGCCAAGGCGGACGAGTATCATCTGGGAGAGCGCTGCAAGGTGTATACCAGCTATGACGAGGCGCTCAAGGACCCCAATGTGGACATCGTCTGCATCTGCACGCCCAACGACATGCACTGCGAGCAGACCATCAAGGCGGCCGAAGCGGGCAAGCACATCCTGATTGAAAAGCCCGTGGCTCTGTCCTGGGAGGATACGCTCAAGATGGATGCGGCCGTGACCAAGGCGGGCGTCAAGACGCTGGTGGGATACGTGCTTCACTACAACCCGCTGTTCATGACCGCCAAGAAGCTGCAAAAGGATTTTATCGGCAACCTCTTCTATGCGGAAACGGACTACTTCCATCGCGTGATGAGCGATATCCCCTGCTATGAGTGGACCTGCAAAAAGAGCGTGGGCGGCAGCTCCCTGCTGGCGGGCGGCTGCCATGCGGTGGACGCCATGCGCTGGTTTATGCAGGACGAGGTGGTGTCCGTCTACGCCCAGAGCAGCAAGCTGCGCGACGACCTGGAGTTTGACGGAACGATTTCCATCATTCTCAAGTTCAAAAACGGCGCCGTGGGCAAGGTTGGCTCCAGCTATGACTTCATCAGCCCCTATGTGTTCAACGTGCATCTGTGCGGAGACAAGGGCACGCTGTGGAACGAAAAGCTCTGGTCGCCCGGCATGATCCCCGAGCAGCGCGACTACATGGAGCTGCCCGTGCTCACGCCCAACAGCGGCGACGTGAAGCATCATCCCTTCCCGGAGGAAGTCGCGCACTTTATGGACTGCATCATCAACGACCGCGAGACGGACTGCCCGCTGTCCGACGCCGTCAAGACCCAGGAAATCGTCTTTGCTGCGGATTTGAGCGCCGCCACCGGCGAGGTGGTGAAGCTGCCGCTGGCGCGGTGACGGAGGAAAGCCGGCGCACTTAAGGCAACCATGGAAAACCCCCGCGTTCAGGCCGCTACCTGAATGCGGGGGTTTTCGTCTGCCGGCAAAGGGAATCAGTCCTCTTCGTCGGGCTGCTCCATGGGGGAACGGAGCTGCATTTTGCGGTACTGGGCCGGCGTCATGTGATAGTACTGGCGAAAGATGCGGTAAAACTGGCTGATGTTGGAATAGCCGACTTCCTCTATGACGCTTCCGATGCTCAGCGAGGAGTTGAGCAGCAGCATGCGCGCGTTGGTCAGGCGCAGATGCGTAAGATACTCCTTGAAGGATATGCGCATCTCCTTTTTGAACAGATGCCGGAAGTACGTGGTATTGAATCCCACATAGGCGGCGACTGCATCCAGGGTAAGCGGCTGGTTGTAATTCTGATGGATGTAGCGTTGGGCTGCAAGAAGTTTGGGATTAATATTTTGACGCGCGCTTTCTTCGCTGTCCTTGCGCAGATAGTGCTGCGAAAGTTCCAGAAGAATATTGCGCACGATGATGTCCAGCTCCATTTCCCAGTTTTCCTGGCGGGTCTGGTACACGCTCAGCCCATGGGTAAGCAAGCCGGTGATTTTTTCGGCGGTCGGGGTGCCGCAGGGGATGCGGTTGATAAAATCGGGGGGATTGTACTGGAAAGTTTCAATATAGCGGCGGTTGGCGCGATGGCTGGCTGAATCGGATATGAAAGAGGGCATCAGAATCAGAAACAGATAGAGGTTGGTGTGCCCTTCCTCAGTGATGGCAACATGATTTTCATAATCATTGTTGATGAAGATATCTCCAGGATGAACGGGGTATCTTTTATGGGAATAGACAAACTGGCCGTCGCCCTGCAGACACAGACCGATTTCAAAATAACGGTGCCAATGCATGGCGTCTCGGGCTCCCACCACTGTATACTCAAAGAGATGGATGGGAAATTCGGGATCAAAATCAAATTCCCAGTTGAAGCGTTTCATACAAAGCACACCCTTTTGACGGCGGGGCCGTCGCCTGCATTTTTAGGCTTTCGGTTAAATGCAACGCGGGCGGCGCGCCAAAAAACGCGCCGCCCGCGCAAACGCGCACGCGCATCATTCCTCCTTGCCCGAATACAGGGAATCGGAGCGGAAGAAGAAGTTCGCAAGCGCGGAGGATACGCCCAGCGCATCCAGCTCTGCAATCGGGCGCTTGTCATAGACCGTTTCAAACAGGCCCAAATCGGGATAGGTGCTCAGCTGCGCCAGCCGCTGCTTCAGCCTGCGGTCAAAAAAGGCATCCGCACAGGCGTAATCCCCATGAAAGATGACGAGATCAGGATTGAAAAACAGAGAGGCATTATGCAGCACGGCCGCTGTGGTGCAGGCAAGCTCGCCTACGATCTCCCTCGCGCAGGAATCCCCTGCCGCAGAGGCGGCAAACACCCTCGGCAGGGTGATGGCTTCGGGCGCGACGCCGCTGAGCATGGAGGAGGAGGCGGGCGGATGATGCGCCAGCCGCTCCACCACCCATTCGCGCCCCATCAGCTTCTCCAGCCGCTGCGGCGATTCGCCGTCCGCGCATATGAGCATCTGCCCAAGCTCGCCGATCAGGGAATCGCGTCCGTTGAGCACATGCCCCCGCTCGATCATGCAGGCGGCCAGCCCCCAGTTGTTAAACAGCGTGAGCACACGTTTTTGCTTGATGCTCTCATCGTCAAGCAGCACGGAGCGGCCGATCGCTTTGGCGGCGTTCTCCACATAGACGACCACCTGATTGCCGTACAGCCTGTACAGCCTGGAGGCAATGGGCACATCCCGTCCCCATTGCGGGGTATAGGCATTGTAGCGCAGATTGCCGCTTTTATAATCCACCACCCCGGCTGTGGACAGACCTACGCCATAAAGCTCCGAAAGCGGAACGCCGTTGCGCGTCAAAAATACATCCGAAAGCGTCTCCAAGCGCTCGAAGGCTTCCTCCAGGGTCAGATAGGGCGGAAGCTCGCCTTCCATATAATCCAGCCTGTGACGCACAAGGTCGAACAGCGTCAGTCCCATGCGCCCCGGCCACATGGCGATGCACAGCAGATAGCTCTTGCAGTAAAAGGTGAAATGCTCCGGCTTCTTGCCGCCGATATCGGTAGAATCACCCTTGCCGCTGGAACGCAAAAGGCCGCGGTTGCAGAAAAAGCGGATGGCTTTCATCGTCGTCTGGCGGCTGATGCCCGTTTTTGCCGCTACATCGTTGGCTGTGTATTCTCCGCCGTCACGAAAGACACGCAAAACCTGCCAGCGGTTTTCGTACTTCAAATCCGAGGGCATGGCGGAGGACGCCTCTTTCACCACACCCTTGCTTCTGATTTTTCCGACCATTTCCATGGAGGAAATACCCCATTTTTTTCTCCCGCCGCCACGACATGCTGTGCCAACGGATTAGTCTATGCCGCACTGCGCTAAGCAATTAAATTATACGCTGTCATTTGCCGAAAAGTCAAGGAAGAAAGCGGCATCCGGCTCATTCATGCGAATCCGTGACACTTTCGCCATAGACATACCGTCCCGATGCGCCCAGCACGTCCAGATGATGGCGCGTGAAGGCCTTCATCCGCTGTTCAACGGCCATGCAAAGATGCATGTAATCCATTTCCGGCTGCTGGGCCTGTACCTCCAGGAAGGCGGTTTTGCAGATCTGAAACGCGTCCGTGCAGATGTTGACCTTATTGATGCCGCAGGCCACGGCTCTGCGCAGGTTTTCGTCGCCCGAGCCGCTGCCGCCGTGCAGCACCAACGGCATGTCCAGCAGCGATTTTAGCTCGGAAAGCCGGTCGAAATCCAACTGCGGAACCTTGTGGTGCAGATAGTTTCCATGCGCTGTTCCAATGGCTACGGCCAGCGCGTCTACCCCTGTGCGCCTGACAAATTCGCGCGCCTGCCCAGGATTGGTATAGAGATCTGCGTCCTCATCGTCGCGCGCGTTCGCCTGTCCCACATGCCCCAGCTCGCCCTCCACGCAGACGTTCATGGCGTGCGCCATGGCGCTCACAACGGCCGTCCGACGGATGTTTTCTTCAAAGTCAAACGATGAGGCGTCAATCATCACGCTGGAGAAACCCAGGTTCAGGCAGCGTGCAATATCCTCCAGCCTGCCGCCGTGGTCGAGATTCAGAGCCACGGGAACGGTCGCGCGTGCCGCCAACTCCTTGATCATCGGGACCATCTCCTCCGAATGAGCATGATTGCCCATCTGTCCCACACCCAGGTTGATGATGATGGCCGCCCGGGCTTCCTGCGCCGCCGTGACGGCGCCGCGGGCCATTTCCATGTTGATGCAGTTAATGGCCGGGACAGCATATCCGTGCTCATGGGCATGCTGCAAAATCGGTTTCATGGAAACGTACATCGTGTACCACTCTCCTCGTTGTTTTTGGATGGTTACCGGTGGGAGGCAAGCCCCAACAGCATTTCTTCCGCGTCGGAAATCCGGCTCACCGTATCGTAGGAGGCAACGCACCGCGCCGCTGTGCACGCGGCCAGCTTGAGCGCGTCCCCCGGCAAAAGCCCCTTGCGCAGGGCGCAAAGGAAGCCGGCTACCGCGGTATCCCCGGCTCCCGTGGTGGAGCGCACCTCGTCTACCCGGCAGGGCATCTCCCACAGCTCGCGTTCGGCCCATGCGTCCGCCATGTCCGGCGGCAGGATGGAAGCGAGTGCGTCACGGCCGGCCGTGCGCAGGTACAGTCCCCGGCTGCCGCATTTGAGCAGCACAATCCTCGCGCCATATCCCAGCATGACGTCGGCCAATGTACGGATTTCCGCTTCCGTAACGCCGGGCAGCAGGTCCGCCGCTCCACAGGCCTGTATCCTGCGGATGTACGCCTCGCGGCCGGTCATGTACAGCGCCTCTTCCAGGCTGGGCAGAAAAAGATCGACATAGGGCAGCGCACGTTTCAAAATGGGCTGCCAGTCCACTTGCCCGGGTTCCGCCTTGAGATCGGGCAGGCAGGTATCCACCGAGGTGACGACGCCTGCCGCCTTGGCGCGCTGGAGCATCTGGACAAAGCCCTCGCCGTCCTGCCGGTAGAGACCGGGCATGGTGGGCGGATAGCCGAAATGGAACAGGCCGGCGCCGCGAAAGAGCTCCGCGGTGAAATCCTCCGCGCAGAAGCTTTGAGCTGCTCCACGCAGGTGAATGGTGCTTTTATCGCGGCCGGGAACAGCCAGCGCGATGCTGGCCGTGGACCGCATGCCGGGAACCACCGTGAGCGAGCTATCGACCTTTTCATCGGCCAGCAGGCTTTGCACAATAGCGCCTACCCGGTCGTCGCCCACCTTGCTTACCAGCCGGACGGGCTGCCCCAGACGCTTGAGCGCCAACCCGGTGTTTCCGACAGCCCCGCCCAGATAGATGACAAATTCGCTGCTTTCCGTGAGCCGCCCCTGAGCCAGCAGGTCGCGCGCAACGGCGTCTCCGTCGCCGGAAGCAAACCTGGGCAGAATATCCAAAACCAGAGATCCGGCCACAAGTACATGGCCTTCTGTGAGGAAACGCATCGTTTTTTCCTTCCTTACCCCTTGATGCCGCCGGCCGTAAGGCCCTCCACAAACTGGTTCTGATTCATCAAAAAGATGATGACCAGCGGGACGAAGGCAAGCACCGCGCCGGGAATGAGCATATCGTAGTTGTTACCGTAGGAACTGATCAGCGACGCCAGCCCCACGGGCAGCGTATAGGACGATTCGCTTGCGAAAACGATCATCGGCCACAAAAAGGCGTTCCAGTTGCGCAGCGCCAGCAGGATGATCATGGCCCCGAAAGCAGGCTTCATCATCGGCACCATGATGCGGGCAAAGATGCCAAACTCCGTGCATCCATCCACGCGGGCCGCTTCCATATAGCCCCGGTCGATGCCCCGCACGTATTGCTGGAAGAAGAACATGGCTGTGGGCTGTACCACGAAGGGCAGGATGGACCCTGTTTTGGTGTCGATCAGCTGCATGTTGATGA
>NBJMC04203__coassemble_570_pt1 | contig 20176 bp, 15 predicted proteins | sample NBJMC04203__metabat2_high_PE_053 | metagenome-assembled genome bin NBJMC04203 | reverse complement strand
CCGATGGCGATGGCGCCGGCCACGCCCGCGATGTTGCCCGTGCCCACCGTGGCCGCCAGCGCCGTGCACACGGCCTGGAAGGGGGTCATGGCGCCATCCTGCGCCGTCTTTTTTTGGAACATGCGCCCCAGCGTGGCGCGGATGGCCGTGGGGAATTTGCGAATCTGCAAAAAGCGGGTGCGCAGGCTCAGGTACAGCCCCACGCCGAGGATGCATACCATGGCCGGAACGCCCCATACGAAGTCGTTGACCGCCTGATTGACGGACGCAATGATGTCCAGAATGGGAATCTCTCCTTTGTGCTTTGATTTGTGCGCTGTGCACAAGCCTAGCAGGTATGGCGGAAATTGTCAAGGAAAATGCGAAAGAGGCAAGGTTTCGACTGGCCCGCTCGTTGCTATTTTTGGAAAAGAACGGTCTACAGGAAGACGCTTGGGTCATGCGGGCCCGGCGGATCGGAAAAGCGGCGAGCAAGGGAGGAAAACCATATGAAGCATGCGGTGATGAAGGTCGCGCTGATGCTGCTGGTACTGGCGATGCCCGCTGTAGCGCGGGGGGAGATGACGGTGCAGACGGTCGTGGAGGATGGCCGGACACGGACGACGCTCGTCACCTTTGAGGAGGATGCGCCGCAGGCCGTGCGCAGCCTGATGGACGGACATGGTCTGGGAGACGCGCGCTGCGTGTGCGGGGCGGCGCTGGAGGTGGAACCGATGGCCGGGGCCGGAAATGTGGACGGCCTGCTGTTTACGAGCAGCGCGCTGATGGTGGTGGAGCGCGGCGGCGCGTACGCGCTGGTGGGCCTTCGCTGGGAGCCGGGCGGCAGCAACGCGCGCGTGGAGGATTTTGGCGCTCTGGGCCTGCCGCTGGGCGAGGGATGCGCCGTTAGCCCCCTGTGGGATGAAAATACGCGGCTGTGCGACTTCGAACTGTTGCTTCCTACGGAGGGGGGTGAGGAGCGCTGGCGCCTTGGCTGCCACAGGATCAGCGGGTGGCAGGTCAGGGAGTACACGGACACGGCGGGCCGTCGCACGGCGTTTGCCCTGAGCGGAGGGGTGGAGATGGATGGCGAGCGGTTCGTCGTGCCGGTCAAGACGTGGCTTGCAGAGCGAACGCGGCTGGACAGCCTGCCCCTGACGGCCGGCGAGGCCCGCCGGCTGGAGGAGGAGAGCCGCGCGGCGTTTGAAGGGACGGACCTGTGTCTCATTTGGGGCGTGAACCTGCGCGAGGAGCCTACGTCCCGCTCGCGCAGCCTGGGCAGATATCATCTGGCGCTGGCGCAGGTGCTGGGCTGGGAGCCGGGCGCGGAGACGGCGTGGCATCATGTGCGCGTGGGCGATACACAGGGCTATGTCAGCGGCGGATATGTTTCCTTTCCTGCAAACTGGCCGGATTTTGCGTATCGCGCGTCCAGCCCTTGCCCGGTGACGACGGCCGCGGCCGGCAGCCGGCTCATGGCGGACATGGACGGCGGCGGCGCGCTGTGCGTGCTGGAAGCGGGGGAGCGCCTGCTTGTGCTGGCCGAGACGGAGGACGGCTGGCTGCATGTGCTTGCGCCGGAGGATGATCTGGATGGGACGCTGAACCAGCCGGGAACCTACGGCTACCTGCGCCGGGAGGACGCGGCGCTGTGGCTCGGCGAGGAACCGGTTTTTTCCTCTTGCCATCCCGTGGTATAATGGACGTATCCCATGTTGAGAGGAAGCGGTTCCCATGGAACGGACGGGCTTTGTGCTCGAGGGCGGCGGCATGCGCGGCATCTATACCGCCGGCGTGCTGGACGAGATGATGGACTGGGGCGTCAGGCCCGACGGGATTCTGGGCGTGTCGGCGGGCGCCATTCACGGGGCGAGCTTCGTCTCCGGCCAGCAGGGGCGCAACATCCGCTACACCAAGCGGTACTGCCGCAACTGGCGCTTCATGAGCCTGCGCTCGCTGCTGGTCACGGGCGACCTGGTGGGCCGCGTCTTCAGCTACGAGGAGCTGCCCTACCGGCTGGACCCGTTCGACTTCGATGCGTTTTTGAAAAGCCCCGTGCGCTTCTACGCGCTGGCTACCGACGTGGAAACGGGTCAGGCCGTATGCCTGGACGGCAAGCGGGACGCGCATACGTTGCTGGAAGCCTTGCGCGCCAGTTCCTCCATGCCGCTGGTGTCCACCATTGTGGCGTGGGAGGGACGGCGCTACCTGGACGGCGGCACGGCGGATTCCATTCCGCTCAAGCGCTTCGAGGACATGGGCTACACGCGCTGCCTCGTGGTGCGCACGCAGCCGGAAGGCTTTGTCAAGCAGCCGGACCGGTCGCTTGCGCTCATGCGCGTGCGCTATCGCCGCTATCCCGCCTTTGTCAGGGCCAGCGAACGGCGGCATGAGGTATACAACGCCTCGCTGGCTTATGCACGGCAGGCCCAGGCCGAGGGGCGGGCTCTGGTGCTGTGCCCCTCCCGCCGCGTTCCCATCGGGCGGGTGGAAAAGAACCCGGAGGTGCTGGAGGCGCAGTACCGCCTGGGCCGAGCCGACGCGCGGGCCGCGCGGGAGCGTATCGAGGGGTTCCTGGGGGCAAAGTGAGGGGCGCTTCGGCGCAAAACGCCGCAAAACCGGCATTTTCAAGCCGTACAGGCTTGCCAAAGCCGCCGTTTCGTTCTATAATGATGCGAACCGGCGGCTTTGTTCTGCCTGGAAACATGATGGAAAGGAAGGCGCGAGCATGGAAACCTCCAAGACCAACTTCATCTGGGACGCCGTACAGGAAGATTTACGGAGCGGGCGCTGCCAAAGCGTGCGCACGCGCTTTCCTCCCGAGCCCAACGGCTATCTGCACATTGGCCACTGCAAGGCGCTGGTGGCGGACTTTCTGACCGCCGAGCGCTTCGGCGGCGTGACCAACCTGCGCTTTGACGATACCAACCCCGCCAAGGAGGAGACCGAGTATGTGGACGGCATCATGGCCGATATCCACTGGCTGGGCTTCGACTGGAAGGGCGGGCTGTACTTCGCCAGCGAATACTATCAGCAGTGCTACGACATCGCCGTGGACTGGATCAAGCGGGGGCTTGCATACGTGTGCGAGCTTTCGCCCGAGGAGGTGCGCCTCTACCGCGGCACCCTTACCCAGCCGGGCAAGAACAGCCCCTACCGGGACCGTCCCGTGGAGGAGAGCCTGCGCCTGTTCGAGGAGATGAAGGCGGGCAAGCATCCCGAGGGCAGCATGATCCTGCGCATGAAGATCGACATGGCCAGCCCCAACATCAACATGCGCGACCCGGCCATGTACCGCATCCTCTTCAAGGAGCATCACCGCACGGGCAAAACGTGGTGCATCTACCCCATGTACGACTTTGCCCATCCCATCGGCGACGCGCTGGAGGGTATTACCCACAGCCTGTGTTCGCTGGAGTATGAGGACCACCGGCCCCTGTACGACTGGGTGGTGGAGCACGCCTCCAACATGCTGCCCTCCCGCCCCCGCCAGATCGAGTTCAGCCGCCTGAACCTGACCCGCACCATCATGTCCAAGCGCTACCTGCGCATGCTGGTGGAGGGCGGCTACGTGTCCGGCTGGGACGACCCCCGCATGCCCACGCTGTGCGCCATGCGCCGCCGGGGCTACACGCCGGAGAGCATCCGCGATTTCATCGACCGCATCGGCGTGGCCAAGGCCGACAGCACCGTTGATCTGGCTCTGCTTGAGCACTGCGTGCGCGAGGATCTGGGCGAAAAGGCGCCCCGCGCCATGGCGGTGCTGCGTCCTCTCAAGGTGATTCTGACCAACTGGCCCCAGGACAGGCGCGACGAGCTGGAGATGGAGAATCACCCCAACCATCCCGAAATGGGCACGCACAAGACCGTGCTCACCCGCGAGATCTACGTCGAGCGCGAGGACTTCATGGAGAACCCGCCCAAGAAGTACTTCCGCCTCTTCCCCGGCAACGAGGTGCGCCTCAAGGGCGCCTACATCATCCGCTGCGACGGGTGCGAAAAGGATGCCGAGGGCAACGTGACCGCGGTTTTGTGCACCGTGGACATGGACACGCGCAACGGCACCGAGGGCGCCAACCGCAAGGTCAAGGGCACGCTGCACTGGGTCAGCGCCGAGGCCTGCATCCCCGTGGAGGCGCGCCTCTACGAGCCGCTGCTCATGGACGAGGATGCGCTTGCCAAAGAGGAGGCCCAGGCCGACGCGGAGGCGCAGGCCGAGGCCGAGGGTGCCGAGACGGCCCCGGTGAGCAGCGCGGCGCTCAAGACCGATTTCCTCAAAAAGCTCAACCCCGACAGCCTGGAGGTCTGCCGCGGCTATGCCGAGCGCTTCCTTGAGGATGCGCAGGCGGGCGACACCTTCCAGTTCCTGCGCATGGGCTACTTCTGCAAGGACCCCGACTCCACGGATGCCCTGCCCGTATTCAATCGCGTGGTGGGCCTTAAGGACAGCTTCGCCAAGCAGGTGAAGGGCTGATGAAGAAAGGGCGCCCGTTCCTCTGCGTGCGGGGAACGGGCGCTTGGCATTGCGCCTCGCCATGCGGGGCAAGGCAGGAGGAAAGGCTTGTGACAAAGCGAAAGACTTGGGTACGCCTGGCGGGGGTTGCGTTGCTGGCGTTTTTGAGCGCCATGGCGCTGCTTGTGGATTTCAGCCCCACAGAAATCAACCGCCTGGATGTGTACGGACCGGTCGGCTACCTCTACAAGTGGATCAACATCGTTCATCTTACGGCGGAGAGCCATGCGGTTGTGTTTCCGTTGCTCTGGGGCGCGCTTGCGTGGCTGTACAACCGGCTGTTGCTCAAGGGGAAGGCGCGCTGGGGCGAGCATGCGCTCTGCGCCGTAATGGCGGGGCTGACGCTTCTGTCGCGCGGGGTGAGCGTGCCGGGCATGCTGCCCTGGCGCGAATGCCGCGATATCGGAGGAACCATCGCTACCCTGTGGGCAGATTCGGGGCAGATGATGAAAAGCGCCATGTTCCTGGCGGGAATGTGGGCGGCTTTTCTGGCAGCGCTGCGCGCACTGGAAAGGCTGCCCGGCCGTTTTGAAACGGATGCGCGCCTTTCGCTCAAGCATCCCTTCCTGACGCCCCTGGCGGTGATGACGCTGGTGTGGCTGCCTCAGCTGGTGATCCGCTATCCGGGCGTGCTGCACTTTGATACGGGATGGACCATCAACGAATATGCCGGCATCTTTCCTTATACCACCCATCATCCGCCTTTTTTCATCATTGTAAGCGGTTGGCTGTTCATGCTGGGCAAGCAGCTGGCCGGGGCAAAAGTGGGCATGCTGCTTCTTACGCTGGTGCTGATGATTTCCATGCTGTGCGTGCTGGCGCATGCCGTAAGCACCGCTCAGCGCCTGCGGATCTCCAAAAAAGCGGGTTATCTGCTGATAGCGGTGTTCTGCCTTCAGCCCATGTATGTGAGCTATGGCACTTATGTGGCGAAGGATTCCTACTATACTGTAGCGCTGCTGCTTGTGATGACGCAGATGCTTGTGCTCTGTGTGGAAAGGCCCAGAGGCATGCCCGCCTGGAAGGATTTGCTGCTATTGGCGGTGGGTGTGATATTCGCCGTTTTTACTCGGAAAAACGGCATATATGTGGTTTTGGTGAGCCTGCTGTGCCTTGCGGCGGCGCTGCTTTTGGCGCACCGGCGCAGGGCGGGCCTGGCTGTTGCAGGATGCCTTGCCGCGGCGCTTGTGGTGACCCAGAGCGTTACAGGCGCGCTGATATCCGCCTATGGCTTTACGCCCGGCAGCCAGCGGGAGGCGTTTTCACTGCCTTTCCAGCAGACGGCGCGCGTGGCGCTGCTTCACAGGGAGGAACTGACGCAGGACGAGGTTGCGGTGATTCAAGGCGTGCTGGATATTGATGTCATCACCAGCGAGTATGACGCGGAGCTTGCCGATCCCGTGAAGGAAACCTTTCGGGATGATGCCGAGCCCGGCGCCATGAGCGCCTATCTGGGCCTGTGGCTTGAGCAGCTGGCACGCTATCCTGTGGAATATATAGATGCAGCCGTCAACCTCAGCGGCGAGTTGTACGATCCGCTCATGCAAAAGACGGAGTTTTATGAAAAATCGTCGTTTCACAACCTGGACGGCGACGAGGTGGCGCTGTGGCACAAGGAGTCGCCCTTCTATATGCTCAATGAAACGCTGATGGAGCTGCACTATATGCTGGCCTCGCTGCTGAGCATCAACCTGGGTCAATGCGCATTCCTCTCCCTGATGGCGGGCTACCTGCTGGCGCGTTCCAGAAAGCTGCGCATCCGGGCGGTTGCGGCTCTGCCGGTATATCTCACCATGGGCGTGGTGCTGCTGTCGCCGATAACGGAAACGCGCTACGGGCTGCCTGTCTGCCTTGGCGCGCCCATGCTGCTGGCGTGGCTTGTGCTGCCAAAACACAGCGGCGAAGCAGCAGAAAAAACGCCCTGTCCCATCGACAAATGACGGCCGTCCGGCTACAATGAAAGAGACGCCGATGACACATGCCATAAAGGAGGCTCCCCCAATGACTGTACGCACCCGGTTCGCACCCAGCCCCACGGGTTACCTGCACCTGGGCGGACTGCGCACCGCCCTGTATACCTACCTGTTCGCCAAGAAGAACGGGGGCAAGTTCATCCTGCGCATCGAGGACACCGACCAGGAGCGCGAGGTGCCCGGCGCGGTGGAGCTGATCTACAAGAGCCTGCGTGAGGCGGGGCTGGAATACGACGAGGGCCCGGACGTGGGCGGCGACTACGGCCCCTACATCCAGACCCAGCGGCGCGACACCTACCTGCCCTACGCGATGCAGCTGGTGGAGAGCGGCGCGGCCTACCCGTGCTTTTGCACCAAGGAGGAGCTTCAGGCCCGGCGCGACGCGGCCACGGCCCGCGGCGAGCAGTGGAAGTACGACAAGCACTGCCTGAATATCCCTAGGGATGAAGCCCTGCGCCGTATGCAAAGCGGCGAGCCGTTCGTCATCCGGCAGAACATTCCCCTCACCGGAACGGCCAGCTTTGACGACGCGCTCTACGGCCATGTCGAGGCCCCCTGCGACACGCTGGACGACAACGTGCTCATCAAGGCCGACGGCCTGCCCACCTATAACTTTGCCAACGTGATCGACGACCACCTCATGGGCATCACCCACGTGATGCGCGGCACCGAGTACCTCAGCTCCGCGCCCAAGTACAACCTGCTCTATGAGGCCTTTGGCTGGCAGCCGCCCATCTATATCCACCTCAGTCCCGTCATGAAGGACGCCACCCGCAAGCTCAGCAAGCGCTATGGCGACCCCAGCTTTGAGGACCTGCTGGCCCAGGGCTACGTGCGCGACGCCATCATCAACTTCATCGCACTTCTGGGCTGGAGCCCGGGGGACGAGCGGGAGTTTTTCACCTTGGAGGAGCTGGTGGAGGCGTTTGACCTCAAGGGGCTTAGCAAGGCGCCGGCCATCTTCAACACCGAAAAACTGGTCTGGTTCAACCACGAGTACATCACCCGCATGCCCTTCGAGGAGTATCTTGCCATGGCTACGCCCTGGTTTGACCGGGTGCTGGCGGGCAAAAACATCGATTATCGCCGCCTGGCCGAGCTGATGCATACCCGCACCGAGGTCTTTGACCGTGTGCCGGATATGGTGCGCTTTCTGGCCGAATTGCCGGAGTACTCCATCGAGCTCTACACCCACAAGAAGATGAAGACCGACAGCGCCGTGGCCCTGCGCGCGCTGGAGTTGGCCCGACCCGCGCTGGCCGCGCTGGAGAATTTCGGCGAGGAAGCCGTCAAGGACCTCCTGATGGCGCTGGCTGCCGAAAACGGCCTCAAGACCGGCCAGATGATGTGGCCCGTGCGCACCGCCCTCTCCGGCCAGGCCTCCACGCCCGGCGGCGCGACCGAGATCGCGTACCTCCTGGGCAGGGAGGAAAGCCTGCGCCGGATCGACAAGGGCATTGAGATGCTCAAGAACGCCTGATTTAGGATAAAGGAGAGAGAAAGATGCCGGAGCGCCCCGCGTATAACCCCGAACAGATCGAAACCAAATGGCAGAAGCGCTGGCTCGAAAGCGGCGTGTTCAACGCCGAGTTCCCCAGCGACAAGCCCAAGTACTATTGCCTCATCGAGTTTCCCTACCCCAGCGGCAACGGCCTGCACGTGGGACATCCCCGTTCCAACACGGCGCTGGACATCATCGCCCGCAAGCGCCGCATGGAGGGCTACAACGTCCTTTACCCCATCGGGTATGACGCCTTTGGCCTGCCCACGGAGAACTTCGCCATCAAGAACAAGATCCATCCCGCCGTGGTCACCAAAAAGAATATCGACCACTTCCGCGAGCAGCTCCAGCGCCTGGGCTTCAGCTTTGACTACACGCGCGAGGTCAACACCACCGATCCCGCCTACTACAAGTGGACCCAGTGGATTTTCCTGAAACTGCTGGAAAACGGCCTGGCCTACAAGGCCGAGATGCCCATCAACTGGTGCACCGGCTGCAAGTGCGGCCTGGCCAACGAGGAAGTCGTGGGCGGTGTGTGCGAGCGCTGCGGCAGCCAGGTGGTGCGCCGGGTCAAGAGCCAGTGGATGCTGCGCATCACCAAGTATGCGCAAAAGCTGCTGGACGGCCTGGATCATGTCGATTTCATCGACGCGGTCAAGACCCAGCAGCGCAACTGGATCGGCCGCAGCGAGGGCGCGGAGGTGGACTTCCAGCTCGCCGGCAAGGATGAAAAGCTGCGCGTGTTCACCACCCGGCCCGACACCCTCTTTGGCGCGACCTACATGGTCGTCAGCCCCGAACATCCCCTCATTGAGAAGTACAAGGATGAGATCGCCAACTATGCCGCCATCGCCGCCTACCGCGACGAGGCTGCCAAGAAGAGCGACTTCGAGCGCACGGAGCTTGCCAAGGACAAGACCGGCGTTCAGATCGACGGCATCCGCGCCGTCAACCCCGTCAACGGCAAGGAAATCCCCATCTGGGTCAGCGACTATGTGCTCATGAGCTACGGCACCGGCGCCATCATGGCTGTGCCCGCGCACGACACCCGCGACTGGGAGTTCGCCACGAAGTTTGGCATCCCCATGGTGGAGGTGGTCGCCGGTGGCGACATCACCAGGGAAGCCTACACCGACATCGTGGACGGCGTGTTGTGTAACAGCGACTTCCTCAACGGCCTGCGCGTGGCCGACGCCAAGAAGAAGATCATCGACTGGCTGGTGGAAAAGGGCCTGGGCGAGCGCAAGATCAACTACAAGCTGCGCGACTGGGTGTTCAGCCGCCAGCGTTACTGGGGCGAGCCCATCCCCGTGGTGCACTGCCCCCACTGCGGCACCGTGCCCGTGCCCGAGAGCGAGCTGCCCGTGCTCCTGCCGGACGTGGAGAACTACGAACCCACCGACAGCGGCGAAAGTCCCCTGGCAGCCATGACCGACTGGGTTAACACCACCTGTCCCAGGTGCGGCGGCCCCGCCAAGCGCGAGACCGATACCATGCCCCAGTGGGCGGGCTCCAGCTGGTACTTCCTGCGCTACTGCGACCCGCATGACGACAAGGCGTTCGCCAGCCAGGAGGCGCTGGACTACTTCATGCCCGTGGACTGGTACAACGGCGGCATGGAGCACACCACGCTGCACCTGCTCTACAGCCGGTTCTGGCACCTGTTTTTGCATGACCTGGGGCTGGTCAAGGCCCCGGAGCCCTATCAGAAGCGCACCAGCCACGGCATGATTCTGGGTGAGAACAACGAGAAGATGTCCAAGTCCCGCGGCAATGTCATCAACCCCGACGACATCGTCAACGAGCTGGGCGCGGACGCCTTCCGCCTCTACGAAATGTTCATGGGCGCGTTCGATCAGGCCATTCCGTGGTCCACCAACGGGGCCCGCGGCTGCCGCCGCTTCCTGGACCGCGTGTGGCGGCTCCAGGACATGGTTCTGCCTGGCGAGGGCTATTCCAAGGCCCTCACCCCGCTGATGCACGAGACGATCAAAAAGGTCGGCGAGGATTACGAGGCCATGAAGTACAACACGGCCATCGCCGCCATGATGTCCCTGGTCAACGAGTTCTACGCCGCCGGCGGCTGCACCCGCGAGGAGCTGCGCACGCTGATTCTCCTGCTCAGCCCCGTGGCCCCGCACATCTGCGAGGAAATGTGGGAACAGATGGGCTTCGGCAGCGGCCTTGCGCGCGAGCCCTGGCCCACCTACGACGAAAAGGCCATGAAGCGCGCTGAGGTGGAAATCGGCGTGCAGGTCAACGGCAAGGTGCGCGGCCGCATCATGGTCTCGCCGGACATGACCCGCGAGCAGGCGGAAACCGAGCTTCCCCAGCGTGCGGACGTCCAGCAGATCGTGGGCGGAAAGGCCATTGCGAAGGTCATCTTCGTGCCGGGCCGCCTGTGCAACCTCATTGTGAAGTAAGCGGCGACGCGGGGGAGAGACGTGCGCGTCTGTTCCCCGCCTCTTTTGTTTGAAAGGATTTTTTATGATGGAAAGCAATGCTGTGCCTGCCCTCCGCGTCCGTGGCCTCACCAGGCGCTTCGGACGGGCCCTGGCACTGGACGGGCTGGAATTTTCGGTGGCAGCAGGCCAGGTCGTGGGCCTTCTGGGCCGCAACGGCGCGGGCAAAAGCACGCTGCTGCGCATTGTAAGCGGTCAGCTTAGGCCCACGGCCGGGGAGGTCGAGGTGCTGGGCGCGCCGGTGGGCATGGAAACGCTGGGCCGCCTCTGCCTGATCGGAGATACGCCGGATTTTGGGGGGCTGAAGAATGCCCGCGAATTTCTGAACGTATGCGCCGGGCTGTTCCCCGCCTGGCAGCGAGAGCAGGCGGACCGCCTGATGACCCTGTTCGGTCTGCCGCTCAAAAAGCCGCTGAAGGGATACAGCCGCGGCATGCAGACGGCGCTGCTCCTGTGCGCGGGGCTGGCCTCCGGCGCGGAGCTGACGGTGTTTGACGAGCCGAGCCTGGGGCTGGACGCGGTGATGCGTGAGCGCTTTTACGACGCGGTTGTGGAGGCGCGGCGGAGGGAGCCGCAGCGCACCTTTTTGATCAGCACGCACCTGATCGACGAGGTGGCGCGCACGCTGGATTACGCCGTGATGATCGACGGCGGGCGGCTGCTGGCCCAGGGCACGCCGGAGGTGTTGACGGCCGGATACCTGTGCGTATCGGGCGCGGCGGACGAGGTGTGCGCCGTGACGGCGGATGCCGCCGTTCTCCGGGATGAGGAGGTCGGCGGGTCGCTGGTGCGCTATGTGCGCCTGAACGCGCCGGAGGACGCCGGACGGATTCGCGCGTGCGGGCGTGTGCAGACCGCGCCGGTGAGCCTGCAGAGGCTGTTTGTGCTCTTGACCGGGGAGAAGGAGGCGAAGCGCGATGCCGTTTGAACAGATGGGCTGGATGCGGCGCTCGCGCTTTCTGGGCGCGATGCGCTACCACCGGGCGTGGATAGGCCGGCTGGCCGGCTGGTGCCTGCTGGTGCTGCTGGCGGGAAACGCCGTCATGATCGCCGTGGCCTTGGCGGGCGCGGGCGATTTGAACATGGACGGCGTGTCCGCCGACTTTTCCCTGACCATGGCGCTGCTTATGGTGTGCGCGTGCCTGACGGCGCACAGCCGCACGCGGTTTTTGCTGCGGTTTGGCACGGCGCGCTTTCCGGTGTGGATGAGCAACGTGCTGGCGCTGTTTCTGGGCGCGGCGGCGTTTCTGCTGGGCACGCTGCTGATCAACCTGGCGACGGGCGGCGCGGTGCTGCTCCTCTCCCACGCGATGCCGGCCCGCTTCAGCCTGATGGCCTACACGGACGCGCTGCCATCGGGCGCGGCGCTGCTGGGTCATACCCTGCGCGGCGCGCTGGAGCGGCTGCCGCAGCAGCTTTTGTGGCTTTTGGAGTGGACGTGCCTGTTTTACCTGCTGGGCTGCTGGCTCAGGCGCAGGCGCGGGTTGACGCTGGCGGTGGTGCTGGGCGTGCCCTTCGTGTGCTTTATGCTGACGCTGATGCCCTTTGTGCGCGAGACGACCGCCGCGCTGGAAAGCGGTTCGGATGTTCAGGTGATGGCCATGGGCCTTGAATGGATGCAGTGGCTGGCCAAGGTCGCCCGCTTTGTGGCGGAGCAGTGGCAATGGATTCAGCTGGGCGGGGCGGCGGTGTCGCTGCCGCTTAGCTACCTGTGCATGCGCACGACGCCGCAGCCGTAGCGCACCAATGACGGAAAGGATGACGAGTGATGAGTTTTGAACAGGTCAAGGCCTATCTGGCCGGATTGGGACTGAACGCGATGGAGTTTGACGTGTCCAGCGCCACGGTGGAGCTGGCGGCGGTGGCGGTGGGGTGCGAGCCGCGCCGCATCGCCAAGACGATGAGCTTTCTGGTGGACGGCGCGCCCGTGTTGATCGTGCTGGCGGGCGACGCAAAGGTGAACAACACCAAGTTCAAGGCGGTTTTTCACCAGAAGGCCAAAATGCTCGGCCACGAGCAGGTGGCCGAGCTGACGGGCTTCCCGGTGGGCGGCGTGTGCCCCTTCCTGGCCCCGGAGGGTGTGAAGGTATACCTGGACGAATCGCTCAGGCGGTTCGATACGGTGTTCCCTGCCGCGGGCACGCGCAACAGCGCCGTGGAAGTGACGCTGCCCCAGCTGGAGGCGGCTTCGCGCGCCGCGGGCTGGGTGGACGTGTCTCAGATCGTGGAATAATCAGGTCTGCGCGGGCGATGCGGTAACTTCGGGCACGCCCTCCGCAGACGTGCTCTCCGGAGCGGCGATCGACATGCCGCTATCCGCGGCGGGGCCCGTATAGGCCATCTGCTCCAGAATGCCCTTCATGGCGGTGAGGATGCTGTCGCTGGTGCCGGTCGCGCCTGCCACCGCGTCCACCCCGTCGATGGATTGCTTCTCCAGAATGGCTTTGGAAAGCCCCTCCTCGGCCTTGATGAAGTACTCGCTCTTTTCCCCGCCGCCCCGGTTTTCGGCGGTCAGTTCGGTCATTTCGCCGCCGCGCACCGTAACGGTCACCACCACCTCGTCGTTATAGCCGGGACCCAGGTCGCGGTAGACCCCGTCCTGGTACGGCTGGGCCAAGGCGGCTGGAGCCGTGATGAGCATCAGGACCAGAAAAAGGGCAATACGCTTTTTTGACATGTGGTTTTCCTCCTGTTTGCTTGACTTTCCATACACGGTATAGTATAAAGAAAGATAGGGCATCAGCCCTGCTTCCGCGCCGCTTGGCGGCGCGCAAAAACCATCGGAAAGGGGATCATTTTTATGGTCCGTAGCATCGTAGGCGCAAACTGGGGCGACGAGGGCAAGGGCAAGATCACCGACGTGCTGGCCGAACGCAGCGACGTTGTCGTGCGCTTTCAGGGCGGCGCCAACGCGGGGCACACCATCATCAACAACTATGGCAAGTTCGCCCTGCATCTGCTTCCGTCGGGTGTTTTTCATCAGAACATCGCCAACATCATCGGACCGGGCGTGGCCCTGGACATCGAAAAGCTGCTCAACGAGTATGACAGCGTGGTCGAGCGCGGGGTTCCCAATCCAAAGCTGTATATCTCCGACCGGGCGCAGGTGATGCTTCCCTATCACGTGGATTTTGACCGCTTTGAGGAGGAGCGCCTGGGCAAGGCGGGCTTTGGCTCGACCAAGAGCGGCATCGCGCCGTTCTACGGCGACAAGTACCTCAAGATCGGCATCCAGGTCTGCCAGATCTACGACGACGAGATACTCCGCCAGCGCCTCTCCAGCGCGGTGGAACAGAAGAACGTGACGCTGTCCAACCTCTACCACAAGCCCCCCATCGACCTGGAGGCGCTCATCGCCCATGTCAGGGAACTGGGCGAGCGCATCCGCCCCATGGTGATCGACACCACCCTCTATCTGCACAAGGCGCTCAAGGAGGGCAAGACCGTGCTGCTGGAGGGCCAGCTGGGCAGTCTGCGCGACCCGGACCATGGCATCTATCCCTACACCACCTCCTCCTCCCCGCTGGCCGGCTACGGCACGGTGGGCGCAGGCGTGCCCGCTTCCGCCATCACGGACGTGTACTGCGTCACCAAGGCCTATTCCAGCTGCGTGGGCGCGGGCCCCTTCACCACGGAGCTGTTTGGCGAGGAAGCCAAGGAGCTGCGCGACCGCGGCGGCGACGCGGGTGAGTACGGCGCCACCACAGGCCGTCCGCGCCGGGTGGGCTGGTTTGACGCCGTGGCCACGCGCTACGGCTGCATGGTGCAGGGCGCGACCGAGGCCGTTTTGACCAACCTGGACGTGCTGGGCTACCTGGACCAGATCCCCGTGTGCACAGCATATGAGGTGGACGGCAAAACCATCACCGATTTCCCCTCCACGCCCACGCTGATGCGCTGCAAGCCGGTTTACACGATGCTGCCCGGCTGGAAAAGCGACGTGCGCGGCGTAACCGAATGGGACAAGCTGCCTGAAAACTGCAAAAACTATATCACCTTTATCGAAAAGGAGCTTCAGGTGCCCATTCATATGATCTCCACCGGTCCCAAGCGCGAGGAGATGCTGTACCGCTGATATGGGACGCAGGAGGAGCGCGCGAGCGCTCCCCCTGCTTTTGTCTGCTCTGGATGCAATTTGGCAGGCTGAAGCGCCGGGAGAATGCATGCGCTTCGACGGGAGCGGGCGCGGAAAGAGGCCGCGGCATGCATCGGTTTTCCGGCGGGGCGTATCCTGGCTGAACAGCCGTGGTTCAATGACGTTCCAGGGTCCGGGTTTCGATGCGGCCTTTTTGCCCCGCGATGCGTTCGAGCGCCGCCGCGCGTGGCCGAATGCCTGCCTGGGAGGCCGTTGCGGAGGCCATGCCGTGCTATCCGGCGGAAGGCTGCATGACGATCATCGACGACTTGTGCGTCGTCCGCTTTTCCTGAAGCGGCGGAGAATGCAAAGGAAGAAGGAAATGCCCGTGGATGCGATTCTCTATGTCGTGGTGCCCTGCTACAATGAAGAGGCATGTATCGATCACTGCGCCGAGCGCCTGCTTGCGAAGCTGGATGAGCTGGCGGAAAAGGGGCTGTGTTCCCCGCAAAGCCGTCTGCTGTTTGTCAACGACGGCTCATCCGATACCACGCGGGACCGGCTGGCTGCGCTGCGCCGAAAGGACGGGCGGGCGTGTTTCCTGTCCCTGTCGACCAACTGCGGCCATCAGAACGCGTTACTGGCGGGCATGCTGTACGCCAAGGATTACGCGGACTGCGTCATCACCATCGATGCCGACCTGCAGCAGGATGTCAACGCCATGGACGAATTCCTGCGCTGCTATGCAAAGGGCGTGGACATCGTGTTCGGCGTGCGGCGATCGCGGGATACGGACGGCTTTTTGAAGCGGGTTACCGCCCAGGCGTTTTACAGGCTGATGCACGCCATGGGCGCAAACGTGATCCGCAACCATGCGGATTACCGGCTTTTGTCCAAGCGCGTGCTGCTGGCGCTGGACCAGTACACGGAGGTCAACCTTTTCCTGCGGGGACTGATCCGCAGCTTCGGTTTCGTATCGTGCGAGGTACCCTTTGACGTGAGCGAGCGCTACGCGGGTCAGTCCAAGTACTCGCCCGCCAAGATGGTGCGTCTGGCGGTGGATGGCATCACCTCCTTTTCCGTCAAGCCGCTTCGGATCATATCCATCACGGGCTTCATTTGCGTGTTCTTCTGCCTGTGCTTCATCATCTATGATCTTGTGGTGTTTTTGCAGGGAGAGACCATCACCGGATGGACCTCGATGATGATCAGCATGTGGCTGATCGGCGGTATGCTGATGATCTCGCTGGGCTGCGTGGGCGAATATGTCGGAAAGATTTACATGGAAGCCAAGCGCCGACCCCGTTACCTGATCGCAGAGGTGCAGCATGAGGCGCCTCAGGAAGCCAAGGACGCCTGAACAGGGAGGAGAAGCCATGAGGAGATATCTGCGGGCGGCGGAAACGTGGCTCGGCGCCGAATTGGACCGGCGCAGGCTGCTGCGGCTGTGCCTGATCGCCGGAATGCTGGCGGGCCTGTTTGCACACGGCTTCATGTTCGCAAACAAGATCCCCAACCACGACGATTTGTATTACGACGTGGACATCGCGGGTGTGGGGATAGAATCGGGACGCTTTGCGCTGTACTTTTTCTGGAAGCTGTTTTCCAATTTGAGCACGCCGTGGCTCAATGGCATTCTGGGCGTCGGCTGCCTTTCCGGCGCGGCGCTGCTGCTGGCGGACGCCTTCGGCCTGCGGCGACGCTGGCAGGCGCTGTCGCTCACGCTGATTGTGGTGATTTTCCCGGAAAACATTTCCCTGTTTTGCTTCATGTACGAGGCGCATGTCTTTGCGTTGGGCGTGCTGCTGGCCGCGCTGGCGGCATGGCTGGCGCTACGCGGGCGGTTCGGCTGGCTGTGGGCGGTCGCCGCGGTGGTCCTGGCCACAGGCATCTATCAGGTATACCTTCTGCTGGCCACGGGCCTGATGGTGATCGCCATTGTGCGCGAGGTATCCCGGGGCGGACAGGCGTGGAAGCTGACCCTCCGTTGCGCCGCCGCGGCGCTGGCGGGGCTGCTGCTGTACCTGCTGGCCGCTAAACTGGCGCTTCGCCTGACGGGAAGCGTCCTCAACCAGTACCAGGGCATGGACAAAATGGGCTCGCTGGATATATCGGCCATTCCCCAGAAGCTGGCGCAGGCGTATGGAACGGTCTGGGACTATTTTATCGGCGATGTGCCCATCTACTTCACCAAGCTGATGCGCCTGGCGCAGGGGGCGCTGGCGCTGGGCGGGGCGGCCGCTGTCGTCTGGATTGCGGCGCGGGCCTTCATGCAAAAAAAGGTCATGAACGGCGTGCTGGCGCTAGGCTGCCTGGCGGTCCTTCCCGTGCTGGCGGCGGGCATCTACTTCATGGGGGACGATATCGTCATTCACAGCCTGGTGCTGTATCCGCTGGTGCTGCTGCTTTTGGCTCCGGCGCTGCTGATTCCCGGCCTGCTTGAAAACCTGCCGCGCCCTGCGCCGCGCCGTGCGCTGACGGTTGTGCTGGCGACGGCCTGCGCGGTATACGGCCTGTGGGGCGCGGTGCTGAGCAATCAGGCGTATTACAAGCTCTACCTGGCCTACACCCGCGGCGAACACTTCGCCAACCGGCTGGCGCTGCGCATCGAGCAGGCGGAAGGGTACGTGCCCGGCATGACGGTGGCGCTGTACGGATACGTCAATGGCTACACCCCCGAAGGATTGATCTATTTTGAGCCGGACGATACCTACCGTTTCACGCCCATGTCCGGCATGAACACGGAGCTGGATTACATCAATTTTCTCAGCATGCCCAAGCTGCTCCCCCGCATGATCGGCCTGCCGGTGCAGGTGACGACCACCTGGCAGCCCCGGACGGAGGAGGAAGCGGCCGCTCTGGCCGCCATGCCCAGCTATCCGCGCGAGGGCAGCGTGGGGCTGGTGGGCGAGGTGTGCGTGGTGAAATTTGGCATGCTGAACCCCTAGGCGTTCCGATGCCGAAAAGCCTTGCGAAAGCAGGAGCGCCATAGTATAATGGACCCATGGACAAGCGACCCTATCAGACGGAAAGGATGGACGAACGCAATGAAAAAAATCCTCTCTTTGCTTCTGTGCCTGGCGATGCTTTTGACTTTGGGACTGACCGCCATGGGACAGGCCGAGGACGGCGGCGAGCTGCGGGTATCCCTGTGCATCGCCGAGACGCTTGGCGACCTTGGCTTTTATGACAGCGCCAACGAGGGCCTCAAGCGCCTGGAGGCCGATTATGGCGTGATCGGCAGCGTGGTGGAATGCAAGAGCGACGCCAGCATGTATCAGGTGGCGCTGGTGGAGGCCGCCGAGCAGAGCGATGTGGTGGTGGCCGTGGGCTGGCAGTTCTGGGACGGCCTGACCGCAGTCGTGCCCGAAATGCCCGATACCAAGTTCATCTTCGTGGATAACGGCTTGGACGGCGTGGGCGACAACCTGCTGTCGATCACCTACGCCGAGAACGAGGGCAGCTTCCTGGCGGGCTATGTGGCCATGAAGCTGGCGCAGAGCGGCGTGGTGGGCGTCATCGGCGGCGAGAACAGCGATACCATCAACAATTTCGTCGTGGGCTACAAGCAGGGCGCGCTCTACGCCAACCCCGAGGGCACCGTGCTCGACCCCGTCTATACCGACGACTATGAGGCGCCCGACAAGGGCAAGGAAGCCGCGCTTTCGCTCTACAGCCAGGGTGCGGACGTGGTGTACGCCGTGGCGGGCAAGACCGGCCTGGGCGTGTTTGAGGCCGCGCAGGAGCAGGGCAAGTACGCCGTGGGCGTGGACAGCGACCAGAAGTACATCAACCCCGACGTGATCATCTGCTCCATGCTCAAGCGCGTGGGCGACAGCGTCTACGACGTGATCAGCAACTACCTGGAGGACGGCGTGTTTGACGGCGGCGCCATCTGGAACGCCGACATGTCCAGCGGCCTGGTGGGCCTTGGCTATGGCGACGACACCATGACCCAGCAGGTCTCCGACGAGCTCAAGGCCGAGGTGGAGGCGCTGGCCGAAAAGATCATCGCGGGCGAAATCGTGGTCGAAAGCACCCGCTGAACCGCTATGGAAAAAAACAGGGGGCCCCTTGCAGGCGTTTGCCGCGCAAGGGGCCTTTGCCAAACGGAGGAGATGCGCATGAATCGAGGACGGACGGCCGCCGTGCTGCTGCTCTGCCTGACGCTGCTGTGCGGCTGCGCGCGGGCGGACTGGGCGGACTGGGCGGAGGAGCAGGCGGAGGCGCTGTGCGCGCGCATGACGGCGCTGGCGGTGGACGAAGCGTATGTGAGCCTGTTCACCGGCAGCGAGGAGGTGCTCTCGCAGGTGGAGCGCATGGCGGCCAATGAGGGCCTGGAAATGGAGCAGGTCCGGCGCTTTACGCTGCGCAGCGAATCCAGCTATGCGGACTATGTCGAGTGGGAAGGGCTGGAGCTGCCGGCATTGAGCGCGGTGGCGGGCGAGGAGCTTGAGCGGCGGTTGGCAGCGATGCCGCCCAGTCTGCTCAACGGGCAGGCGGGCGCGGAGTGGCTGGCGGCCGCCAGCCTGCTCACCGTGAGCGAGACCTATCAGATGCCCGAAGCGTTTGTCCCCTGCATCGTGCTGATGGACTTTGGCACGGAGGCGGACGTGATGGCGGTATTCACCCGGACGGGCGAGGATACCGTCACCGGGCAGGCTGTCTTTGTCAGCGCCGACGTGGTGGATGCGGGCATGGACGCGGTGCTGCTTCTGTATACGGAAGATGAGCCGGAGGAATAACCGATGAACGACGCTTCGACGGGTGCGGAGATCGTCCGCTTTTCCCATGTGAGCAAGCAGTACCCCGGCACGCTCGCCAACGACGATGTGAGCCTGTCCATCCGCCGGGGTGAGGTGTTCGCGCTGGTGGGGGAAAACGGCGCGGGGAAGTCCACGCTGATGAACCTGCTCTACGGCTTGCAGGCGCCCACGCTGGGGGATATCTACATCAAGGGAGAAAAGACCGGCCCCCAGCACGGGCCGGAAAACGCCATGCGCATGGGCGTTAGCATGGTGCATCAGCATTTCAAGCTGGTGCACAGCTTCACCGTGGCGCAGAACGTCATGCTGGGGCACGAGCCCCGGCGCGGCCTGTTTTACGATGGACGCGAGGCGGAGGAAACGGTGCGCAGGCTCTCGGGCGAATACGGGTTGAAGGTGGAGCCGGGCGACGTGGTGCGCGACCTGAGCGTGGGCATTCAGCAGCGCGTGGAGATTCTCAAGGCGCTGCGAACGGGCGCGGACGTGCTGATTCTGGACGAGCCGACCGCCGTCCTCACCCCGCAGGAGGCCGAGGAGTTGTTTCAGGTCATCCGCCGCGTGGTGGAGGAGAAGAACATGACCGTCATCCTCATCACGCACCGCCTTCCGGAGGTGATGCGCGTGAGCGACCGCGTGGGCGTGATGCGCCGCGGCAGGCTGGAAAAGGTCATGGAGACGCGCGAAACCAGCGAGCGGGAAATCGCCTCGCTGATGGTGGGGCGCGACGTGCTCTTCGGCGACCTGCCCGGCGGGCAGGCGGCAGGAGAGGAGCGGTTGGTCATCCGCGGCCTGTGCGTCCTAAGCGACCGGGGGCTTCCGGCGCTTCGCGGCATGGACCTGACCGTGCGCGCAGGCGAGGTGGTCGGCGTGTGCGGCGTGGAGGGCAACGGCCAGACCGAGCTGGCCG
>NBJMC04203__coassemble_486_pt1 | contig 22914 bp, 19 predicted proteins | sample NBJMC04203__metabat2_high_PE_053 | metagenome-assembled genome bin NBJMC04203 | reverse complement strand
TTGCGCCCAAGGGCGCAAACTCCCCGCCCGCCCGGCAAAGCCGGGCGATACGAATTCACTTTGGAGGGCTTGTGGGCCCTCCAAACCTCCCGAAAGGTTTTTTGACACGCATAGCGGCGGGTCCCTGTCGGGCCCGCCGCTATGCTGTCGAAAGAATTAGCGGTCTTTTTCGCTGAAATGTGGCTTTCCCGTGCCTGTACGGCTGGGAAGTCATACGGAAACAACCTGTTGCGCAAGGCTTAAACTGGCGACGAAAGCGGAATCGCTTTGCTTATAAAGCCGACGACGTCTGAATGCGATGAGCATTCTGTGCTTCTGCGTGATCCGCAATGGTACTCCGATAAAGGCAGAACGAGCCGCTATTCCACCCCGACCTGCTAAGCGTAGATGTAGATGGGATTGCAAGAAAAATCATAATACATTTTGCATTCTCTGATCATATGGAAAAAGCACATCATTCACATCAGCGGGATTACAGGTTCAAGTCCTGCTGCAACTGCTAGAGAAATCTCCGAATCGCAGGGTTCGTGGATTTTCTTTATGCAAAAAGCTCGCCCAAACGCAAGGCTCTTGACGGAGGGCGTGATGCTCACAGGACGCGCCCCTTCCCGGTCGGGCGCCAGGCGCATACGCGCTGGTTCTGGGCCGTTTTCGTAAAGATATCCGCCCGTTTCAACGCGTGGCGCCAAGGGGCTTATCGCCTGCCGTTCAGTGGCTTTGGCTGGGAAGCGTTTCTTCCCCGATGGGTAGAGCGCCTTAAGCGGAATGGAACGGACCCTGTGCAGATGCTGAAGCATATATGCGCGTTATGGCGCGGCGGTATAGATTCTAGTCCTACAGGCATACTTGAAACATCGCATTTCGGCCTAAAGTTAATTAGTTTAACTATTGACATTTTACCGCTTTTTTGTTACGATAATCATAGATGATTGGATTGCTTCTGAAACTTGTGCGGGTTTTGACTCTGCCTGGAAATCGAGGTGCAGCTATGCGTACCTGTATTTGCTCTCCTTGCGGAATTTTGGGGTATGGCTTTCCGAAAGAATCCTTTGCGCTGGCTATGAAGGAACGGCCGGACGCCATCGTGGTAGACGCAGGTTCCACGGATGCAGGTCCTCACAAGCTGGGCGCGGGCGTCGCCATCGTAAGCCGCATGGCGGCCAAAAAGGATCTGTCGCTTCTGATGCAGGGAGCGCGGGAGCTGAACATCCCGCTGGTGATCGGTTCGGCGGGAGGTTCGGGCGCGCGCGTGCATACGGAGTGGACGCTTTCCATCATCCGCGAGCTGTGCGCGGAGATGGACTGGCATCCCAAAACCGCAGTGATCTGGGCGGACATTCCAAACGAAGCCATTCTGGAGGCGATGGCGCAGGGCCGCATTGAGAAGATGAGTCCCAATGTGCCCGACCTGACCCCAGAGACGCTGGCGCAGACCACGGGCGTGGTGGCGCAGATGGGGATGGAGCCAATTCTGGACGCGCTGGAGAAGGCGCAGATCATCCTCTGCGGGCGCGCCTATGATCCGGCGCCCTTTGCGGCCGTGGGCGTCAAGCGCGGCCATGACGCGGGGCTTGCCTATCACATGGGCAAGATTCTGGAATGCGGCGCGCTGTGCTGTGAGCCGGGCACCACGAAGGACTGCATGCTGGGCGTTTTGGAGGACGACGGCTTTACCGTCTATCCCGCGGCCGGCACGCGCCGCTGCACCAGCGTAAGCGTGGCCGCGCATACCTTTTACGAAAAGGACCATCCCTATCTGCTCAAGGGGCCGGGGATGCTGCTGGACTTGAGCGGCTGCACCTTCACCGAGCTGCCCGGCGGACGGGTTCGCGTTACGGGAAGCCGCTTTCAGGCCGTGCCCTACACACTCAAGCTTGAGGGCGCGCGGCCGGTGGCCTTCCGCACCTTTGTGCTGGCTGGCATCCGCGATCCGCTGCTGATCTCCCGCCTGGACGAAGTGGAGCGGCAGGTGCTCTCCGGCGTGCGTGCCTACTACGCGGACGTCCCGCCCGAAAGCTACGAGATCAACTTCTACCACTACGGCATCGACGCGGTCATGGGCAGGCGCGAGCAGTGCCGCGACCTGCCCCACGAGGTGGGCCTCATGTTCGAGGTCATCGCCCCCACCCAGGAGCAGGCCGACGCCATCTGCGCGACCGTGCGCTCCTCCTATCTGCACTTCGGCTACGAGGGGCGCAAGACCACCGCGGGCAACCTCGCGTTCCCCTTCGCGCCCAGCGACATCCCCTTTGGGCCGGTGTACGCCTTTTCGGTCTACCATCTGCTCAAGGACGCCGACCCGCGGGCGCTGTTCCCCGTCGAGCTTACGGAGGTGTGAGGTATGCGGCTTTACGACCTGGCACGGGTGCTGCGCAGCAAGAACAGCGGGCCCTATGAGATTACGCTGGACATCCTCTTTGACGATCCGGCAAATTACCGTCGCGTGCTGGACAGCGGGCTCATCACGCGTGAGAGCATCGCTGCGCTCTATCATCTTTCGCCTGAGAGCATCGTGGAATTCGTCTGCTATGACGCGGCGCTGGGCATCAAAATCACCTACCTGCGGGAGGTGGCCTCCGGCACGGTGGGTGACCGCGACGTATACGGCGCGCAGCAGCACGCGCCGCTGATGGATATCGACATTCCGTAACAAGGGAGGTGCGCGGATTTGACAAAGCTCATGAAAACCAAAACCCCAAAACCCCCGTTTAAGGAAAGGGTTGCGGCCACGGCGCACATTTTGCGGCTGGACTGGGTGCTCTACGCCATGCTGCTGCCCACGCTGGTCTACTTTGTGCTCTTCCGCGTCCTGCCTATCATCAACATGCGGCTGGCCTTCTTCACCTATAGCCGCAAGACCGCCTGGGAATGGGCGGGGCTGAAATACTTCCGGCAGATCTTCTCCACGCCGCAGTTTTTCACCATCCTGGAAAACACGCTCATCATCAGCTTCATGAAGTACGTGCTGCTCTTTCCCTTCTTTGTCATCTTCGCCATCCTGCTCTCCGAGATGCGCATGCAGCGCTGCCGCAAGGTCGTGCAGGTCATCTCCTATCTGCCGCACTTTCTGAGCTGGGTCGTCATCGCGGGCATCTGGATCAGCCTGCTGTCCTACAGCGGCGCGGTCAGCCAGATCGTCCAGCTCTTTGGCGGGCAGCCCAAAAACTTCATGACCGACAAGGGGCTTATCCGCTGGATCCTGATGATCTCGGAGGGCTGGCGCTCCATCGGCTGGGATTCCATCATCTACTTCACCACCATCATCTCCATCAACCCCTCGCTCTACGAATCCGCCGAGATCGACGGAGCCAGCCGGATGCAGGTCATCTGCCACATCGTGCTCCCCATGCTGCTGGCGCCCATGTCGACGATGTTCATCCTCAATCTGGGCTACTTCATGAGCGCAGGCTTCGATCAGGTGCTCAACTTCACCAACTCGGCCGTCCAGAGTACCATCGACATCCTGGACACCTACATCTACCGCATCGGCATCCAGAACGGCCAGTATTCCCTGGCCAGCGCCGTGGGCCTGTTCAAGGGTGTGGTGGGAATGATCCTGGTTCTGCTGACGCACGTGGTGAGCAAAAAAGTCACCGGCGAAGGCGTCTGGTAAAGGAGGGGCAGCACCAATGAAAAAAAAGTCGCTTTCCAGAAGGCGGACCTTTTCCCCCGGGCAGATCGTGCTGACGGTCTTTATGCTGTGTCTGGCGATCACCATGCTCATTCCGCTGCTCAACATCATCGCCAACTCCTTTTCCGATCCGATGAAGAGCCCGTACATGAGCGGCCTTCGCATCATCCCGGACGGCTTTTCCCTGATCAACTACGAGGTGGTTTTCTCCAACGCCACCATCATCCCCGCGCTGTGGAACTCGGTAAAGATCACCCTTATCGGCACCGCGATCAACATTCTTCTCACCGCCATGGCCGCCTACGCGCTCACCCGGCCCAAGCTCCTGTTCAAGGGCGGCATCATGGTCTTTCTCATCATCATGATGCTCTTTGATCCCGGAACCGTCCCCGAGTACCTGACCATCAAGGACCTGGGGCTGATGGGCAGCCAGTGGTCGGTCATCCTGGTGACTTCCGTCAGCGTGTACTATCTCATCATCATGATGCGCTATTTCCAGGCCGTGCCGCAGGAGATCTGCGAAAGCGCCCGCATCGACGGAGCCGGGCACATGCGGCTGCTCTTTTCCATCATCATCCCGCTGGCCAAGGCCGGCATCGCCACCATCACGATGTTCTATGCGGTGGTCCGCTGGAACGAGTATTTCCGGGCAGGCATCTACATCACTAAGACCTCGGAAACGACCCTACAGGTGATCCTGAGGCAGTACGTCGTCTCCAACGATACCGCCACGCTCATCGGCGACAAGAATATCGCCAAGTACATGAACATTCTGGATTACAACGCGCTGAAAAACGCCACTATCGTCGTGGCCATCGTCCCGATTTTGCTCCTGTACCCCTTCGTGCTCAAATACTATACCAAGGACGTCCTGGGTGGGGGCATCAAGGGATGAGACGGGTATTTCCTTCCGTGCCGCAAACGGAAGTGAAACATAGACAGTAAGGAGGTTTTCACATGAAGAAACTGGTTTCCCTGCTTCTGGCGCTGGCGCTGCTGCTGACCGCAGCCGTCTGCGTGGCGGAGGGCAGCGAGGCGACCGCCATCGGCAGCCCCGACAACCCCGTGGTGGTGCGCTACCTGTGCAAGGACGTTGATCCCAGCGATCCCGACGTGCAGACCTATGTCCAGCAGATCAGCGAGAAGATGGCCGCGCTGGGCCAGTACGTGACGATCGAGGTCATGGAGGCGCCCGCCGGCACCTATGCCGACGCCGTGCCCCTGGCCATGTCCACCGGCGAGCTGGAGGCCGATCTGGTCTATTTCCAGGGCGGCGACCAGACCTGCGCAAACCTGGGGCTGCTGGAGGACCTGACCGACTACATCGCCAACTCCACCTACGTGCAGGACATCATGGAGGATTACAACAAGGAGCGCCTGGCCAACTATCCCTACCTGCTGTGGCTCTCTCCGGCGACGCAGTACATCCCGATCATGCGCGCGGACCATCTGGAGGCCATCGGCATGGCCGAGACGCTCAAAGACGATCCCTCGGTGGAGAACTATCACACCGCGCTCAAGAAACTGGTGGATGAGGGCTACGTGAAGTACGGCTTCTCCGGCGACGGCAGCATGACCCGCGCGGACCATATGTTTAACCATGCCTTTGGCGTGACCTCCACCATCACGAAGGACGCCGACGGCAACTACGTCTACTACATCGCCACCGAGGCGGAGAAGAACCTCATCGAGTTCTACGCCACCTGCTACGCCGAGGGCCTGATCGACCCCGACTACCTCACCAGCACCTGGTCGGACGTGCAGCAGAAGTTCTACGCGGGCGACCTGGCCATGTTCTGCGCCACGCAGGGCGACGTGGTCGATTCCTACTGCAAGAAGATTGTCATCAACCAGGGCGAGGCCGCCGAGGGCGTCGTGCTGCCTCCTGCCGGCGGGGAGAGCTACATCTCCGTCTCCGTCGCCAAGGAAACCCGCGGCTATGCCATCAACGCCGAGTCCCCGCAGGAGGTCAAGGACGCGGCCTTTGCGATCCTGGACTTCATGGCCTCCCCGGACGGCCGCGTGCTGGACAAGCTGGGCATTGAAGGGGTGCATTACAACGTGGTGGACGGCGAGGTCGTTCTGACCGACCGCTTTGAGGAGTGGTGGTCCAAGATCTGGGAGACCTATGCCAACCTGGACGAGAACTTCGTGGACAAGTCCATCCTGATGGTGCCCCAGGGCTGGGAATCCCTGGAGATGGCCAAGAAGTACTACACCCCCGACGTGGACGTCTCCCTGCCCGACGACATGCTGCCCTACTATGACGCGGTGTTCGCCCTCTACAACGAGATCTCCACCGCGATCATCACCGGCCAGCGTCCCATCAGCGATTACGACACCTTCATCCAGGACTACTATGCCAATGGCGGCACGCAGCTTGCCGAATATCTGGCCACGGTTCTGGACTGACCGCGCCTCTTGTGCGGCGGAGGGGGGGCCCCCCTCCGCCCGCGGCAGCGCTTGTATTTCAGGAGGGCTGGTATGGATCAGAATCTGCTTTCCAGGCTATACGGCGGTTTTTTGGGAATGAATGTCGGCATCCGGCTGGGCGCGCCCGTGGAGCCAGGCATCTGGACGGTTGAACGCATCGAACGGACCTATGGCGATATCCGCGGCTATATAAAGGAATACAAGCATTTTGCCGCTGACGACGACGCCAATGGCCCCGTTTTTTTTCTGCGCGCCCTGGACGACACCGGCGGTCAGGAGCCTACCCCCGGCTCCGTCTCCGAGGCGTATCTGAACTACACCCGCGAGGGGATCGGTATGTTCTGGTGGGGCGGGCTGGGCGTGAGCACGGAGCACACCGCCTACCTCAACCTCCTCAGCGGCATCCCGGCGCCGCAGTCCGGCTCAATCCGTCAGAACGGCCGCACCGTGGCCGAGCAGATCGGCGGGCAGATCTTCATTGATACCTGGGGGCTCGTCGCCGCGGGCGACCCGGCCCGTGCGGCGCGCTATGCCCGCGCGGCCGCCTCCGTCTCCCACGACGGCGAGGCGCTTAACGGCGCGGCGTTCATCGCCGCCTGCATCGCGCTGGCCTTCGTGGAAACCGACATCGAGCGCATCGTGGACAAGGCGCTCAGGCACATCCCCGCCGGCAGCGCCTACCGCGCCGTGGTCGAGGCCGTGCGCGCCTACCGGCAGGCCCACCCCGGTGCCGCCTGGCGCGACTGCCGGCAGATGCTGGAGGACGACTGGGGCTATGACAAATACCCGGGCGTGTGCCATATCATCCCCAACGCGGGCGTATGCGCCCTGGCGCTGCTCTACGGCGCGGGCGACTTCTCGCGCACGATTGAAATCGCCACCATGTGCGGCTGGGATACCGACTGTAACGCGGGCAACGTGGGCACCATTGTGGGCGTGTTGGGCGGCATCGAGGCCATTCCGGACCACTACCGCAGGCCGATCAATGACGAGCTCGTCCTTTCCAGCGTTTCGGGATATTTGAATATTCTTGACGTTCCCGGCTACATATGGTATCTTGCAATGTGGTATTACCGCCTGCGCGGCGAGCCTGTGCCCGAAGAAGTGCAAAGGCATCTCCATCCCGGAGAGATCGACTTCGATTTTTCCCTTCCGGGAAGCACGCACGGCCTGTGCGTTTCCGACCCCTGCCTGCTGCGCGGGGGGCATAAGGAAAACGCCTACGAGGTCATGTGGAACCGCCTCAACCGCGGCCAGCAGGCGACGGTTCATCTCAAAACCTTCTACCGCCGCAGCGATTTTAGCGACGAGCGTTACAAGCCCGTCTTTTCGCCCATCGCCTGTCCCGGCCAGCGTGCGCGCATCGAATGTGCAATGGAAAAATGGAACGGCGAAAGCGTATGCCTTACCCCCTTCGTGCGCGACGGCATCACCGGCAGGCTCTGCCTGCTGACCCCGCAGATCCTGCGCGACGAGGGCGAGTATGCCTTCGATTTTCTTCTTCCCTCCGTGGAAAGCGGCGTCATCAGCGAGGTCGGGCTGCATCTGGAGGGGAACTCCCCGCGCATCACCTATGACGCGGGACGGCTTCTCATCCGTTCCCTGCGCATCTTCGGCAAGGCGGAGTACACCCTGCGCCTGGGCATGATGCCCGAGGAATTCATGAGCATCCTGCCGTTTTCGCACAACCACGGCGCCTGGCGCGTGGAGGCAGGGAAGCTACAGGTTTTGGCGCTGGGACATGCCGAGGCCATGACCGGCAACTACTATATGCGCGACCTTTCCGTCTCGGCCGCCGTCTGTGCGCGAAACGGGACGAGCCATCTCCTCTCCCTGCGCGTGCAGGGCACCCGCCGCGGGTACTATGCGGGCTTTGACGGGCAGGGACGCGCCGCTATCCTGCGCAGGTTCGGCGGACGCCTGGAGCGCCTGGTCTCGGCGGATTTTGCTTGGGAGCTGGACCGCGAATACGAATTTTGCTTCACAGCCTGTGGCGAGGAACTTACCCTGTGCATCGACGGCAGGGAGGTTGTCTGCGCCCGGGACGGCGCCCTGCGCCATGGCATGGCAGGCTATGCCCTTTGTGGGGACGGGCGCGCAGAGTTTGGCGACATGACGATAAAGGAGCTGTGAGCGCAATGAAAACCAGACAGGAAATGGTTCAGGATAGAGAAACCTTTTTGGACAGGGCCCGCGGGGTGATGAGCGGGCTGGCCATCGGGGACTCCTTCGGCGATGCGTCCCGCAAGCCCGACAACCAGCTCGCCTACGGCATCACCACCGACTTTGGCGAGGGCGCCTCCTGGAGCACGGACGACACCGAGTTCGGCCTTTTGACGGCCCAGACGCTGATTGAGGCCAACGGACACCTCACGCCTGAGATCGTGGCCGGGGCGTGGAAGAAATATGTCGTTACCCAGGGCGAGGAGCTCAACCGCGGCGGCAACAGCGAGATGGAGGCCGCCGCCAACCTGCGCCGCGGCCTCATGCCCCCCTACACGGGCCTGTACAACGCCTACGCCTTCAGCGACGGTGCCGCCATGCGCGCCGCGCCGATAGGCATCGTCTTTGCGGGCGACCTTCCCGGCGCGGCGCAGGCCGCGGAGATCGACGCCTCCATCAGCCATTGCAGGGACGGCGTCTGGGGCGCCCAGTCCGTCGCCTGCGCGGTGGCCGCGGCCGTGGCCGGCGCCAGCTTCGAGGAGATTCTCGACGCGGCGCTCTACCCCGTGCCCAAGACCAGCTGGTACTACTACACCTTCCAGCTGGCCATGGACATCGTCCGCCAGGCCGACGGCCGCCTGCTGGACGCCTGGATGCCGCTGCACGACCGGCTGGCCACGCGCTACAAGGCGTCGGTGCCGGAGGCGGTTTCGCAGGCCTTCGGCGTGTTGGCGCTGTCCCACGAGGATTTCCGCACGGGCGTCATCACGGCCGGCAACTTTGGCCGCGACGCGGACACCATCGCCGCCATCTGCGGCGCGGTGCTGGGCGGCATGTACGGATACAAGGCCATTCCCGCCCGCTGGGCCGAAAAAACCCGCTATCCCAGCGGCACCTGCCTGCCCATGGCCAGGGGAATCGACCTGCTGGAGATCGCCGGCAAGCTGTGCGCGCTGGCGCAATAAGGAGACGGATGCCATGACGGCGCCCAACATCAGGCTTATCGCAACCGATCTGGACGGGACCTTTCTGGGAGAGGACTCCCGCCTGCTTCCCCAAAACGCGCAGGCCTTCCGGCGCGCTCAGGAGAGGGGAATCCATGTTTGCATCGCCAGCGGAAGGCTTGCAAACGTCTGTAGCCGCATGGCCCGGGAAATGGGCCTGGACGGCTGCCACATCATCGGCATGAACGGCGCGCAGATGCTGCTTTCTCCCTTTGCTCCGCCGCTCATCAATCTTAGTTTCCCCGACGTAGTGCGCGACAGGTGCCTTTCCGTCATCGCCGAACATAGCTGCTCCTACAACTTGTACACCTATTCGGGCGTTTATACCAACCAGCGCTTCACCCCGGAGCGCAGGGCGCATTTCCTATCCAGCTTTTCCGGCTGCGGTGTGAGCGTCGTCATTGACCCGGACGCGGCCGCCCAGGCCCTCTCCCTGCCCTGCGTCAAGCTGCTCATGAAGCCCGGAAGCGACATGGCCGCCTACGAGCGGGCCCGCCTCGCGCTGGCCGCCATACCCGGCGTCGCCCTCACCTCCTCCTTCGCCGGCGCCACGGAGATCGTGCGCGACGACGTGAGCAAGGCCGGGGCCATCGGGCAACTCGCCCGGCGCCTTGGCATCGGCATGGGCGAGATCATGGCCTTCGGCGACTACGACAACGACGTGGAGATGCTCTCGGCCTGCGGCCTGGGCATCGCCATGGAAAACGGCTCGCCCGCCGCGCTGCGCGCCGCGCGCCTGGTGACGCGCCCCAACGTGACGGCGGGCGTGGCCTACGCCGTCAACGCATTCCTTGACGGAAGGCTCGACCTGCTGTCCCCCGGCGGCAGGGCCTGAGCGCTTCCCGTCCGCGCGCCGTTTTCAGCGACCGTTTTACAGGAGGGCTTTTCCATGCTTAGCTTTCAGCCCATTCAGGACCAGCGTCTCTCCGACCGCATCGCGGAGCAGTTCACCAGCGCCATGCACAACGGCGAGCTGACCGTGGGGACGCGGCTTCCGCCCGAGGCGCAGCTCGCCGAGCAGCTCGGCGTCAGCCGTGGCATTCTGCGCGAGGCGCTCACCATTCTGGAGGCCCGCGGCTACATCAGCCGTACGCCCAAGGGCGGCACGTTTGTCAAATCCGTCGTTGGCGACGATTTCGCGCGCTCGCTGTCCGATCAGCTCCAGCAGGCCACCTACCGCGACCTGCTGGAATTCCGTGAGGTCATGGAATGCCGCGCCGTGAAAAACATCATCGAAACGGCCACGGATGAGCAGATCGACGCCCTGTTCGACCTGTTGACCGACGCGCCCGACGAACAGGAGGCCGCCACGCAGCTGGACCGCTACTTTCACTTCCACCTCGCCGAGCTTAGCGGCAACCGACTGTTCAGCTCCTTCATCGACATCTATTATGAGCTGATCCGCGAGATCAGGTCGCGCACGCTGCGCACCAGCCACCGGCGCCAGTCCGTGCGAAGCGAGCACCGCGCCATCGTGGAGGCCTTGCGCGCCCGCGACGTTCAGGCTGCCCAGGCGGCCGTCTGCGCGCACCTCAACGCCGTGCGCGCCTCGCTGGAGGCCGCCGATCAATAAGCTGTTCCGCTTTGCCGTCCGACTGCCGAGAAGGTAGCGTCAACGTTCCTTTGGGCTGGTTACTGGCTGTCTGTATAATATTTTTTCGAAGCGGGTCCGGAGAAGAGAAAAAGCGCCTATGCCGGCCCAGGCATAGGCGTTGTCTTATGGAACATGGATGCGGCCTTCCCTCTGACTGGTCGGGATTGCCGTGCAGGCAGAAGCAAAGATGCCGGATAGGCTATCGTGCACAAATTTCGTAAATATCGAAAATAGGGGCTTGACTTTTGAAAATTTGTGATTATAATAGAACCATAATTAAAAATTAAGATTGTTTTTACGCAAACGATAACGTAAGCAGGAAGGCGGTTTATGCGTGAGAGATTTATAAAGAGGGTAGGTATCCTTACGAAAACGATTACGAAGCGATGATGCTTAAAAACAGCCGAAAGTCCGTTGCCGGGCAGCTTTGCAGATGGATAAACCGAATGCAGAAACTGCAACGAACAATGCTAAAGTGGGGTTGAGTCTCGCTCCGTAAACGTTTGCGAAAGGCGGGACGCTCGTAACACACCGATATTTTTTCCCCTTGACTAGCAAAGCATCTTTAGTATATTCTTCCTGTCATGGAGAATACCGGGCTTGCCCGGAATACGCTTGCAGGGTGATTGGACTTGAAAAAACTGGTGACGCTTAAGGACATCGCAAGGGAAACCGGCTTGACCATGGCCTCCGTAAGCCGCGCTTTGCGGGACATGCCGGATATTGCCGATGAGACCAAGCAGTATGTGCATGATGTTGCCGAAAATCTGGGATATCATCCCAATGTCTTTGCAGCATCCCTGCGCACAGGAAAGTCCAAATTTATCGGTCTGATTATTCCGCAGAATACAAACCCGTATTTTGCAACAGTTATGGCGGATGTTATCGCCGTTGTCATTGAAAACGGCTATATCCCGCTTGTGCTGAACTCGCTGGATTCCAAAGTGGTAGAACGGGAAGCCGTTTCCGCGATGATTTCGTTCCGGGTTGCGGGGGTGCTGACCATCCCCGTATCTCTGAAAAACTTTCTTAACCTGCCCTTTCCGGTGGTGGTCCTTGCGCGTCAGTTCGAGCCTGAAGAGCTGGAACACTTCGATTATATCATCAACGATGAGCGGGGCATGGAGCTGTCCGTAAAATACCTGGCGCAGCAGAAACGCAAGATCTACTACTTCAGCGGCCAACAGGAAATACGCGCTTCGCGCATACGCCGTATGGCTTTTGAAGCAGCTATGAAGAAATGCGGCGTTCCCCTTGAAGAGGATACCGTTATTGTCTGCAAAAGCAACGACATGCAGGCCGGCTATCAGGCAACGACGGAGTTGCTGTCCAGGGCGACACTCCCCATTTCCGTGCAGTGCATGTCAGACCACATGGCGTTGGGGGTTATTAAGGCCATTCGGGACAACCATCTGAAGGTGCCCCAGGATGTCGCCGTCATCGGGCATGACGATATTGTGTATTGCGAATATCTGCCCATTCCCCTCAGCTCCATCAGCCTGAGCCAGGAGCTGGGGAAAGAAGCGGCCTCTTTCCTCTTTCGAAAATTGGAGGATGGCCACAGGCAGATGAAAATCATCGCTGAACCCAAGTTGGTGATCCGCGAATCTGCTCGCTGGTAAACAGCGGGGTCAACGAAAAAATGGGGGGTTAGAGGAAATGGTTAAATCGCCGTAACGTAAACGATTACGTTCCTGGCCTTCTATCATAAAAAACGGTTTTTCCTGGTTATGCCACCTGAATCAGACGACGAACGAAGGAGTCGATCCAATCATGAAGCAATGGGATGTCAATTGGGGACTTTTTAGAAAAAAGATCGTCTTTGCGGATGGTCCGGAAACGCTTGCCCAAGGCGTTCAAGACCTGCTGCATATGGCAGGCGAGCTGATTGCATCCAGCCAGAAGGCATACGCCTTTGATCTGGTGAAAGAATTGGCCGCCGACCTCTCCTCATGCCTTACCGTATGGAAGCTGGACAAATGCGTCACGCAAGCCCAAAAAGAAGAGGCAATTCGCGCCCTCAAGGGCTTTCTTGCCGGGCAGGACGCCCGTGAAGAGCTTCAATGGCTGGAGCAGGAAGCTGCCAGCATTGCCGCTTCGCAGTTTGCGCGCATCATGCGTGCGACTGACCGGGGGGAACTCTTTACATACTGGGGAAACGACCTGTGCACGGACGTTGACTTTTCCCTGCGCCGGGGCGCAAGCTATACCACCAGCAACCCCTCAAAAATTAACCTGTTCAGGCAGGCAGAACCGGAAAGATATGCCGAGTATCTCAAAGCGGTTGTCGCCGAGGAAGCCGGCTTGAGCAAGCAGCAGATCATCTCCCGTCTGACGGTCAAAGTCATCTCGGATATCGCACGCAAATTGCGCCCCATTTATGAGGCTACCAACGGCGCTTTCGGCGTTTCCTTTACGCAGGTATGCCCCTTTACCTGGAACAGCGCCGACGACATGAAAAAAGAAGTTTTGGCATGGTTTGCGAGCTTCCAAAAGGAACTGGGCATGGAACGGCCCAACGTGGTCTTTAAGATGCCGGCTACTCCGGCGGCCCTTGAGGCGGCACGCGATCTGATTGGGGTGGAGGGCATTCGCCTTACCATGACCTCCAACTTTGCCGTGGGACAGCATCGCCCCTTCTATGATGTTTTGGATGGGCATCAGCCTAACTGTTTCCTGGTGATTGTCGATTGCCATCTGCGCAAGTTTGCCCATCCGGAATTTGAAGCCATGGGGGTGGATGCGGATCTGTACTGCGAAAAGCTGGTACATGCAGTGGTACAAAAATGCTATCGCAACCTGCTGGAACGTGGCAGCAATCTGATGATCAACGGCGCTGGCATGCGTGAAGATGTGGGGATTCGCCTATGCCTGACCGCAACGCCGCAGCTGCCTATGACGCTTACCCTGAGGCCGGCGCTTGCCAAGACCTTTGACAGCCAGCCAAGGGATCTGACGCCCATTTGGGACCAGCCCATTTCACAGGAGGATATGGACATCCTCAATCGCAGCGGCATTTTCCGTCAGGCCTATTATGCCGATGAATTCCCCTGGAATGATATCCGCAGTTTCCAACCCTTCGCCTTTATGATGGATGGATTTGAGGAAGCGCACAACGCATGCCTGAATGCCATTCCCGAGCAACTTTTGAAATAAGGAGAAAAGAACGTGACGAATCTGGATTTTTTGAAGGAAATCACCCCGAAGGCCAAAATCACACAAATTGGGTTCTTCACCAGCGATATTTTTTCCGCCATGAAAAACTGGGACGAGCTGCTTGGTGTTGATGGCTGGATTCTGTACAAGCATTCCGATGAGCGCATTCAAAATATTGTTCGCAGGCCCGGCCTGTGCGAAGAGAAGTTCCAGTTTTATGCCGCCTGCGCCATGCTGGGAAATACCCAGATCGAACTGATTCAGCCGCTGTACGGCCTGCCCTTTTACGAAAACTTTTTGCGCGAACACGGCGACGGCGCGCACCACATGAAGTTGGTTGTTCCGGCGGAGCATTATGATCAGGTGCTACGTTATTTTGAGGATAACGGTATGCCCGTGCTCTTTGGCGCTGAATTCTTCGGTTCTAAATTCTACTTTGTGGATTCCATCAAGAAGATGGGGATTTTGCTTGAAATCGGAAACGGACAGTTTCCCAAGGGGGCTCCCGAGGAATGGTGCAACCATTATCCCGAGTGCCTGACAATGAAAGGAACGAGGTGAGCAACGTGTATACCACGCAGTATGAAACCGCAGAACTTCTCGAGCTGCCCGGCCGGGATGTGCGCATCTATATTGGCACGGACAAATCTACCTGCCCCGTAAAGAGCGATCATATGACCATGGGGTTGACCACGGTGCCCGCTCACAGCGACATGATGCCCCATACCCACTTTTCAGAAGAAGAGATTATCTTTATTCTCGAGGGCGAGGGCGAAGTCATCGTCGGCGGGGTTTGCGAGCCGCTCAAGCCGCTGGTGGCTGTGAAATTCCCGCTGGGCGTAGAACATCAGGTGCGCAATACCGGCAGCACGGAAATGCGGTTTGTATTCATGTTTAATCCGGTGTTCACGTTCGGAAAGTAGGTGGGCTTATGTATGACAGAGTCGACCGACTTGCACGCATGGCCCGTCAGCTGCGCAGGGATGTCATTGACATTGCCTACAAAGCCCAGGGCCCGTCGCATCCGGGGCCGGCGCTTTCGCTGGCGGACATCGTGAGCTGCCTGTATTTCGATCTGATGCGCATCCGGCCGGACCAGCCGCAGTGGGAGGAGCGCGACCGCTTCGTACTTTCCAAGGGGCATGCCTGCCCCGTGCTGTATGCAGCGCTTGCCGAGAAGGGCTTTTTTCCGCGCGAGGAACTGCTCACCGTGCGCAAAATCAACAGCCGTTTGCAAGGACACCCGGACATGAAAAAAACCCCGGGAGTGGACATGACGTCCGGTTCCCTCGGAAACGGGATGGCTGTAGCCGCAGGCATTGCGCTGGGACTCAAAGCATCCGGGAATCCGGCGACGGTCTATGCCGTTATCGGCGACGGGGAAATGCAGGAGGGAATCATCTGGGAAGCGGCCCTGTTCAGCGCGGCGCGCGGATTGGACAATCTGGTGGTAATCCTGGATGACAATCATTACCAAAGCTGCGGGGCCACCGATGACATTCTCCCCATGGAACCCGTGGTGGACAAATGGCGTAGCTTCGGCTGGAAAACCTTCGAAATGAACGGCCATAACATTCCTGAAATCCTGAGCACCCTGGAGCAGGCCAAGCATTTCAGGGGCAAACCCGTATTTGTGCAGGCCAACACGGTGAAGGGGCGTGGCGTCAGCTTCATGGAACACAACAACACCTGGCATCAATCCCTTATGACGGAGGCTGAATATGCCCAGGCGGTGCGGGAACTGGAGGTGGAAACATGAGCCGGCTCGATCGCATCTCCACCCGTGACGCCTTTGGCGAAGCGCTTTTGCAAATTGCCAAGGAAAATGAGAATGTGTTTGCCATCGGCGCGGACACCACCAAATCGATGGGAATGGCCCAAATGGCCAAGGCATTTCCGCAGCGTGTGGTAAACAACGGAATTGCAGAGCAGAACATGATGGCTCTTGCCGCCGGGGTGGCAACCTGCGGGTATCAGGTTTACGCCGCTTCCTACGCCCCGTTTGTGTCCATGCGCGCACTGGAACAGGTGCGTTCCTTCATCGCCTATCCCCGACTGGATGTGAAACTCATCTCGGGCCTCTCCGGCCTGACGGGCGATGTGGAAGGGGCCACGCATCAAGGCATCGAGGACATTGGCATCATGCGCAGCATTCCCAACATGGCTGTGCTATCTCCGGCGGATGCGGCCTCGACAAAGGTGCTCACGTTCGCCATGGCCAAGGTGAAAGGCCCGGTATATCTGCGCCTGGGGCGCAAGCCGTCGTATACCGTTTTCGATGACAGCTATACCTTTGCCTGGGGCAAAGCCAATATGCTTGCCGCAGATGGCCATGACCTGGCGCTGGTTACCACTGGCAGCATGGTGTATCGCTGCCTGGAGGCCGCCAGGTTGCTCAAGGACCGTGGCATACGGATTACGCTGGTGGAGGTGCCCTGCATCAAGCCGCTGGATGTTGAGACGCTTGCGCATGTGGCTGCCAGCTGCGGTCGCGTGATGACTGTGGAGGAACATACCGTATGTACCGGTCTGGGCAGCGCGGTGGCACAGGCACTGGCAGGAATCCAGCCGGTTCCCATGCGCATCATGGGCATTGAGGATACCTTTACCGAGTCGGCGCCTTATGATGATCTGGTATGCAAATATGGCCTGAGCGAAGGGGCCATCGCCTGTGAGGCGGAAAAGTGGATTTCGGCTCCGTGATTCTGGAAATTCACAGTTTGCAAAACTGTTGAATCAATTATGTAAGGAGGTAAAACCCATGAAAAAACGCACCATCGTCGTCCTGTTCATCGTATCCCTGCTGGCCATGGCCGTCACAGGCTCCGTTGCGGAAACCGCCGATAAAAAGGTGATCGGCGTTTCGCAGATTCAATACACCTCTGAATGGCGTATCGCTGAAACCAACAGCATGATTCGCGCGCTGATTGAGGCGGGCTACGAGGTGATCTATACCAACGCTCAGGGCGAAACGCAACAGCAGATTGCCAACTGTGAGGACCTGCTTTCCCAGGGAATCGACTATCTGATGCTTTCTCCCCTGGAGTCCAACGGCTTGACGGCTGTGTTGGAGGATGCCAAGGCCCAGAACGTGCCTGTCATTTTGATCGATCGCTGGGCCACCGGCGTCAATGGCGAGGACTTTGTCTGCTACATCGGTACCGAGCAGGTGGGCCAGGGTTCCAAGTGCGCGGAATGGATTGTTGAAAACGTCGGCGAAACGGCCAATATCGTAGTGCTCCAGGGCGATCCTTCCTCGTCTTCCGTGCAGGATCGCGGCAAGGGCTTCTATGATGTCATTGAGCAGTATGAGGGCCTGAAGGTTGTGTCCGACCAGGTTGCAAACGACAGCCTGACCGAGGCCCAGACCGTATTCAGCAACATTTTGCAGTCCGTGGGCGCCGACAATATTGATGTGGTGTTCTCCATGTCCACCCAGATGGCCCATGGCGTCGTGCAGGCCATGTATGAGTTTGGCCTGACCCCCGGCGAAGACATCGATATCGTTACCATCAACGGCCTGCCTTCCGATCTGGAAAGCGTGCTGGCTGGAGAGTTCCAGGCTGTGGTGCAGTGCAATCCCTTTGTGGGCGACAAGATGGTGGAAGTGCTGGACGGCCTGGTAGCCGGCGACACCTCTGCTTATGGTCAAATCTACTATGTGGATGACACCATCTTTACCATGGAAAATGCCCAGGCCGAGCTGGATGCCATGGTGGAAATCATCAACCATGACTCCGAGGTCACACAGAATTTCCTGAACTAAACAAGCGACCGGGACCTGAATCGTTGCCGCAGGCAGAGTGCTCTGCCTGCGGCAACCCTTCCACAGGGCTGCGCCTTCGATGCAATATGAAGCCCGGGTCCTGAAAGGAGGTTATCGAGTGAAACCGGAATACCTGCTGCAACTGAAGGAGATCAGCAAGAACTTTTCTGGCGTATATGCGCTGAAAAACGTGTCGCTGAACGTGCGCTACGGCGAAATTCATGCGCTGATGGGCGAAAATGGCGCCGGTAAATCCACCTTGCTCAAGATTCTTACGGGAATTTACTTCCGCGACAAGGGCGGCAAAATGCTTCTTGACGGCAAAGAAATCAATCCGACGGACAACCTCAGCGCCCAGCGCCTGGGAATCAGCACCGTGTATCAGGAGCTTAATCTCAGCCCTTTGCTCAGCGTGGCGGAAAACATGTTCCTGGGGCATGAAATTCGCAAGCCTTCCGGAATGATCGACTGGAAGGAAACCAACCGCCGGGCGCAGGCGCTGCTGGACAGCATGGGCCTTCACAATATAGATGTGACGCGGCCTCTCAATGAGTGCAAAACAGCCATTCAGCAAATGGTGTCCATTGCCCGCGCCATCAATATCGACGCCAAGCTTCTGATTCTGGACGAACCGACCTCATCCCTGGATACGGCGGAGGTCAAAGTGCTTTTTCGGGAGATGCGCAGGTTGAAGGAAAAAGGCATCTCCATGATTTATGTCAGCCACAAGTTGGAGGAAATTTTTGAGATCTGCGATACGGCAACCGTTTTGAAGGACGGAACGTTCGTTGGAACGTATCCAATTGCGGAGCTGGATTACACAAAGCTCCTCAGCCTGATGATCGGACGCGATGCAAGCAGCCTCGCAATCGACAAAAAACCCTATGATTACGAAAAGTTTTCCAAAGCGCCGGTCGTGTGCTGTGGTAAGAATATTACAAAAAACCGACTTTTGCATCAGGTCGATATTGAAATTCACGCGGGCGAAGTAGTGGGCTTGGCAGGGCTTTTGGGATCGGGCCGGACGGAGTTGGCCAGAATTTTGGCTGGAGAGGATCAGGATTATTCCGGTGAATTGTATATCCATGGCAAAAAAACCTTTCTCAGATATCCCAAGGAAGCGATCGCTCATAAGATTACCTATTGCCCGGAAGACAGAAAGGCGGAAGGAATATTCAGCATCATGAGCGTTCTGGACAACATGACGGTTACCCGCATGCCGGACCTTTCGCGCGGCGGTATCGTCAATCGTGTCCGGCAGATGGAGGTCTATGAGAAGTATAAAAGTGAAATGTCGCTCAAGGCTGCGTCTGAAAAACTTCCCATCCGCAACCTCAGCGGCGGCAATCAGCAAAAGGTGATTCTGGCACGCGCGGTCTGCACGCATCCCGACCTGATCATCCTCGACGAGCCCACGCGCGGCATCGACGTAGGCGCCAAAAGCGAAATTGCGCAGATCATCAAAAAGCTGGCAGAAACCGGTATGGCCGTTTTGTTTATCTCTTCCGAACTCAGCGAGGTGGTGCAGCAGTGCGATCGCGTGATCGTTCTGCACGAAGGCCGAAAGATCAAAGAGCTGGTCGGAGATGAGATCACAAAAAACGCCATTCTGGACGCTATTGCGCAAAGCGGCGATGCGTCCTGCGCTTCTTAGGAGGACAAGCATATGAGCGAAAGCATAAGGATTGACAACGGCCGCGGAAAACAGTTCATCCGGCATGTTTTGCTGAGCAATGCGGTGCTGTTTGTGCCGCTGGGGCTGCTGGCCTTCAACATTCTGTTTACCAAGAATTTTGCAAGCATCAACATTCTCTGGCTGCTGATCCGCCAGAGCGCGAGCATCGTGTGCGTGGCGATGGGCATGAGCTTTGTGGTGGCCACGGGCAATATCGATATCTCCGTAGGCCCTGCAATGGCGTTGGCTGCTGTTGTGTGCGTGCAGATTGAACAGGCCAGCGGCAGCTATCTTTATGGAGCGCTTGGAGCGCTGGGCGCATGCCTGCTCTGCGGCGCGTTCAACGGCATCCTCGTTTCCGTATTCAAAATTCAGTCCATGATCGCCACGCTGATTACCCAGAAGGTGTTCCGGGCTGCCGCTCAGCTTGTGTCCGCATGGGTTATTACCATCAAGGGAGAGACGGTCCGTTTCCTGGGCCTGCACGCTATCGGAGGGCTGGTTCCCATTCAGGTGGTTCCGGTGGTGATTCTGGCGCTGCTGGTATGGTTTTTGCTGAAAAAGACCATCTTCGGCAAACGGCTGGAGGCGGTGGGCTGCAACCAGCGGGCCGCCCGCATTTCAGGCATCAATACCATCGGCATCATGATGGTGGGCTATATGCTCTGTTCGTTCTGCGCAGGTCTTGGCGGACTGATGGAGCTGTTTCGCAGCGCAGCCTGCGACACCTCTACCTTTGGCAACAACTATGAAATAAACGCCATTGCAGCCATCGCCATCGGCGGCACCGTCATGAACGGCGGCAACACCCGCATCATGGGCACCATCTATGGCGTGCTGATTATGCAGATCATTACAATGATGATTAACATGAACAACATCAACTACAACTACGGCAATATCATCAAGTGCATTATTATCATCATTGCAATCTACGTGCAGAATCGCAAAAAATAAGAAAGGAGAAGCACACATGGAAAGCAAAAACAGAGCCGGCGTCCCCGTGATGCTGAAAAACGCGTTTTCATCCAATGGTTCCATTCTGATCGTGCTGCTCCTGTTTCTCTTTTGCGGCATCCGTTTTGGAACCGACTTTCTCAATGCCACCAATCTGCTCAATATCGTAAAGCAGATGAGCATTACAGGCATTGCGGCCATTGGCATCAACTTTGTCATTATCTCCGGAGGCAGGGACCTGTCGTGCGGCTCCATTGCTGCGGTTTCGGCCATTATAGCGGCATTTCTCACGCCGTATGGCATTCTTCCGGCGCTTTTGGGAGGGCTGGCAGTTGGATTGGTGTTCGGTCTGTTCAACGGGTTCATTATCACCTATATGGGCGTTACGCCGCTGATTGGCACGCTGGGCACCCAGTGGGCGATTCGCAGCATTGCGCTGCTGCTCAACAACAACACATCTGAAAAGAACGGGAAGCAAACTGGGGTGAACGGACTGCACAGTGATTCTTCGCATTTGCCAACAGGGATTAGTGCACCAAAGCAGTACGCAATTTATCCTTTTTCTTTTTGCCAAAACATGCTAAAATGATTGACAAATACGACTTGATCGCCGGTTTGTTGCCATCGGCAAGAAGTTTGATTATACCATGTTGATCTGGGGGGAACTTCATGAAGGGCTCGGAAGCCAAAATGACCGGTTTCATGGAAGGCGCAGATAAACGCTATATCATCCCTGTTTATCAACGGAAGTACGATTGGAAGCTCGAAAACTGTCGCCAGCTGTACAGCGACCTTAAGAAAATCGTGCTGGAAGGGCGAAGCAGCCACTTTTTTGGTAGCATCGTCTCTTCTGTGGTGCCGGTCGGAAGCAGGCTCGAATACCATATTATCGACGGTCAGCAGCGCCTTACAACGGTCACGCTATTGCTTTTGGCCATGCGAAATCTGATTGCTCAGCAAAAACTCGTCTCTCAAAGCGGGAGGCTGGATGAGCAGATTGCGCAGCGCTTTTTGATCTCTCCCTGGGCCGCAGCGGATGACCAGATCAAATTGCGGCCCGTAAAGGGTGATCGGGAAGCCCTTGCCAGGTTGTTTGGAGATGAGGAGGACTTTGATCCGACTTCAAACCTTACGCATAATTACCGCTTTTTCTGCGATATGCTGCTCAAGGAAAACATATCGGTCGATGAACTGTATGCTGCTATTGGAAAACTGGAAATCATCAGTATTACGCTCGATCACGATGACAATGCACAGCTGATCTTTGAAAGCCTGAACTCAACGGGACTGGCACTGGAAGAGGGCGACAAGATTCGTAACTATATCCTGATGGGGCTTAATCCAAGAGAACAGAATTCGTATTACGATACCTACTGGACAAAGATTGAGAAATGTACGGGCAATGACGTAAGCAGCTTTGTAAGGGACTATCTGAGCATCAAGGAGCAGGTCACGCCCACCCTCAACACGGTATACCATGCGTTTAAAATCTATGCGGATGGGATTCGGCAGCCAATCACAACCCTTTTGGATGATCTGCTTCGCTATGCCAGGCTTTTTGAAAAGCTGCGCACATGCAAGAGCGGCTTGGGAGAAAAGCGCCTGGATGACTGCCTCTACCGCATGTCCCGCCTGGATATTGGCGTTACCCGGCCTTTCCTGATGGAGGTTCTCCGCCTGAATCAGGATGGAAAGCTTTCTTCTCAGGACGTATTGACGGTTTTTCTGACGACGGAAGACTACCTGTTCCGCAGAAATATATGTGAGGTTCCCACAAATGCGCTTAACAAGATCTTCCTGATGCTCAACAAGGAGATCCTGCGTTATGACGGTACGACTGAAAATTACGTCGAGAAATTCGTTTATGCTCTGCTTTCCAAAAGGGAAAGCGGACGCTTCCCGGACGATGAAGAGTTTTCCACGGCGTTGGCTGCCAAACAGGTTTATTCGATGCGTGGCAAATATAAGGCCTACCTGTTTGAACGACTGGAAAACTATGGAACCATTGAAACCAAGGATGTATACACGCATCTGGACAACAAGGTGTACACCATTGAACATATCATGCCGCAGCATCTTACGCCTGCCTGGACAAGGGCGCTTGGCCCGAATTCGGCCGAGATCCATTCAACTTGGCTCCACCGCCTTGCAAATCTGACGCTGACAGGATACAATCCAAATCTCAGCAATAAGACCTTTGCCGAAAAGCGCGACGCGGCGGAAGGCGGATACAAAGCCAGCGGACTGAAACTGAATCAGAAGATCGCCCAGAAGGAAACATGGGGGCTTGCAGAGCTGGAGGAAAGGAACCGCGAGCTGGTCGCTCTGGCATTAAAGATATGGCCGTTCCCGCAAAGCGGCTTTGTGCCTGCCGAAAAAGAATTTGATTTCTGTACGCTGGATGATGAAGACGTCGATCTTACGGGAAGAAGCATTGCGAAATACAGCCTGCAAAACGTTGAACAGCCTGTCTCAAGCTGGAGCAGCATGTTTGAGCAGGTTGTGAAGTTCCTGCACGAGAAGGACAAATCGGTT